>Ga0081539_10000389_pt1 | contig 94754 bp, 82 predicted proteins | sample TabmetS4T2R2_FD_71023 | JGI IMG/M metagenome (GOLD analysis project Ga0081539, IMG submission 71023) | Tabebuia heterophylla rhizosphere microbial communities from the University of Puerto Rico - S4T2R2 | ecosystem: Host-associated > Plants > Roots > Rhizosphere ... | reverse complement strand
CAAAAGGCAAAGGTGTAAAAAGTGTAAATGTTACTGCACGCAAAACATGGAACACTTATGCAAATAAAAGAGTGTTTCAAACGTTGCATGGTGTTGATACGGTGTTTAGCAAAGCAGGCATTTCTATTGATATTACTATTGTTCGTGAAAATATTGAAGATACTTATGGCGGCATTGAACATATGCTTACACATGATGTGGCATTAAGCCGCCGTTTTATTACTCGTCCCGGAAGTTTGCAACTGATAAAGTATGCATTTGAAATGGCAAAGAAAAAAGGAACGAGACGCATCACCTGCGGGCACAAGGCAAACATTATGAAGATAACCGATGGCTTGTTCTTACAGGTGTTTTATGAAGTTGCAAAAGATTATCCCGATTTAAAAGCGGATGACGTTATTGTTGATGATTTATGTATGAAGCTCGTTACACGTCCTGATACGTTCGATGTAATTGTGCTCACAAATTTACAAGGCGACATTGTAAGTGATTTATGTGCCGGACTTGTTGGTGGGCTTGGCTTTGCACCATCTGCAAACATTGGCGATTATATATGCATATTCGAAGCCGTGCATGGAACAGCACCCGATATTGCCGGAAAAAATATTGCAAATCCCACTGCTCTTTTATTAAGCGGACTTGCCATGTTGCGCCACATTGGTTTAATGCAAAGTGCTGCAATGATTGAAAATGCATTATTATATACTCTTGAGCAAGGTCAACATACAGGTGACTTTGGCGATAAATCAAAACCTTCTTTGAATACAACGGAATATGCGGAGGCTATTATCAGCAATTTTAGTAAAATACCTGAACATGGCGCTAAACCTTTAATGACCGACATGCCTGCAACACAAACGCTTTTCAAGCTGGAAAAAAATCCAATGATGGAATCCCGTGAAACAGAAAACGAAAAAATTGTTGGTGTTGATTTCTTTATTGAGAGCAATGAACAACCTGTTGTTATTGCCAACAAATGTTTGCGGCATGCAGGCGTAAAATTCAAACTCGTAAACATAAGTAACCGCGGAACACAAGTGTGGCCCACAGGTTCTGTTTATACCAACCTCGTAAATCAATACAATGTGCGTTTTGAGAGCATTGATGATTTTCCGTTAACACAGCAAGATGTGCTTGGTCTATATATAAGCTTGAGTGGCAACTTTAAAATTTGTTCGAGTGAATTACTTAATATGTGGGGTGATAAGAGGGCTTATAGTTTGGCGCAGGGGCAGTGAGCTTGGTCTATTAGTTAATTAGTTAATTGGTTAATTAGTTGTGGAATTGGAAATTAAGAAATGGAAAAGTTGGATGTTGGAAGTCGAAGTTGTTCACAAATCTCGCACATGTCCCACATGTCCCAAGAAACCAAAGAATGAAGCTGTTTCTAAACTATTGTACCTCCGATTATGAAACCTGCAGATGCCATTTTATTCAACAGTTAAAGTGATTGTCTCGACCCCGATAGCTATCGGGGCAGGCGCAACGAAGATGCCACAAAGAACAAAAGCTGGTATTTAAAAACATCTCGGAAATACACACCATGCAAGAGCTAACATCCAACCTTTGACTATCTCCTCTTCATTGCCAACAACTTTTTTACACGTGTTAAAAGTTCTGTTCCTTTAAATGGTTTGGTAATAAAATCATTTGCACCAATTGATAAAGCTTGAAGTACCGTTGCTTCCTCATCCATCGCAGATAAAACAAGAATGGGTACTTTTTCTCCTGACGATCGAACAATGCTTATCAATTCAAGTCCCGAAGTAAAGGGCATTACAATGTCGGTGATAATAAGATCGGGTTTAAATGTTCCAATTGCCTGCAAAGCTTCACGCGCATCCTGATGAGCGCTCAATGTATAGTTCTCTTTTGCAAGTTGATGTTTTAATAGCATAAGTGTTATAGAATCATCTTCTGCAATTAAAATTTTCATGGGATAGTTCTTTTTAAACTGAAAATACAACGCAAGATATAGTAAGAAGCTTATACAGTTTTCAAATTGTACGAATATGGTTTTGACTTATTTTTAACCAGTTATATGACATCAATTCAATTATTTTTGTCGCTACGGGCTCAAAGTAGGAAATTTTATCATTATAAAAACTGCATGATGAAGAAAATATTACTGGCAATGTTCAGTATAACAGTGTTCACTGTTTCTCAAGCTCAAGACAACAACACGAAGAAGAAAATTGATTTAAGCAAAATTGATTTAAGCAACCGCGCAAATGATCATTTCATGATTCAGTATGGATACGATGGTTGGCGAAATACTCCCGATAGTGTTAATCCTTCCGGCTTTTCCCGCCATTTCAATTTTTATATTATGTACGACAAGCCTTTTAAAACAAATCCGCATTTCAGTGCAGGAATTGGTTTGGGGCTTGGCACAAGCAATATTCTTTTTAAGAACACTTACATCAATCTTAAGGCAACTACAGCAATGCTTCCTTTTACTAACGTAAGCAACAGCAATCATTTTGATAAGTACAAGCTTACCACCAGCTATCTCGAAGTGCCTGTGGAGTTACGTTTTGCAGGCAATCCTGTTACTCCTGATAAAGGCATTAAAGCGGCACTTGGTGTAAAAGCTGGTTTATTACTCAAGGCATATACCAAAGGAAAAAACTTGCTTGATGCATCGGGCAATACTTTGTACGGTAAAAATTATATAATGAAAGAGCAGGAAAAGCATTTTATCAACAGCACCCGTTTTGCTGTAACCGGAAGAATCGGTTATGGTTTTATCTCGCTCGATGGCTCTTATCAGCTAACAAGTTTTCTTAAATCTGGTGCAGGCGCTACGATTAACCCATGGTCACTTGGTTTAACGTTGAGTGGATTGTAATCTGCCGGCAAATTATTCTCGGTGATTAGAAATCTTATTTATGAAACCAACTGAAGTGCATGAATGATGCTTCTGTTGCGTCAACGCAACTGCGCATTATGCAGTAATGCAGCTGGTTCATAAAACTTATAAGGAAATAACGAGTGATGAAAAACGCAGAAGAGCGCGAATACAAAAGCCGTCCTGTATCGGCCAGCTCAACAGAACGGCTAAAAGGAGGCATCATAGGATTATTATTTAAACGGTTGGAATTAAAACCAACTTCCCACAAATGCATCGTTTACTCTTTTAGGATTTAATTTTCTTCTCCGGCGCGCAACATCTGCGTTATGTGCAATCCATGTTACAACCATTAATGGTATAAACAGGAACGTAAGCGGCGGTATGCCTAAAAAGCTTATCCACTTGCCGCCATACATGCGGCGCATAGGACGACGTAAGCGCTCTGCGATTAAATACATACTTGGTACGACGATGAGTGTCATAAAGAAAGCAAATGCCAAGCCAAAAATTATTGTCCACGCCAATGGCTTCCAAAAAACTACGTTGTCGCCGCCAAAATAAATATGCGGATTAAGCTCTGAAAAGAGTGTTACAAAGTTGATGTTGAAACCAACTGCTAATGGAATGAGTGCAAGTATTGCCGCCATTGCTGTAAGCAACACAGGAATGATACGCGTTTTACCTGCTTGTATTACGGCTTCTCTTGTCTTTAAACCACGTGCCCGTAACTCATCGGAAAATTCTATTACGAGAATTCCATTCTTTACTACGATACCTGCCAAACCAACTATACCCATCCCCACCATTACGGAAGATACTTCCATGCCGGTAATTGTGAAGCCAAGCAATACACCAATAATGCTAAAAACTATTTCAGTTAAAATAATTACAGATTTACTTACAGAATTGAATTGAAGTACCAGTGTAAAAAGTATCAGCATCAAAGCAATGACAAGCGCTTTACCAAGGAATTGCACTGTTTCAAGTTGTTGTTGGTCTTCGCCTGTTTGTGAAATGTTTACAGCATCAGGCTTTTTGAATCTTGTGATTTTTTCTGCTATTACCTGATTCACTGCTGTTGGCGTAAAGCCACTTAATACATTTGAACGTAAAGTGATTACACGTTTTTCATTTTTTCTTTTTACACTTCCGAGTGTGCTGGTGTAATCTACTTTTACCAATGAACTTATCGGAACATTTTTTATTGCGCCGCCGCTTCCCATATCGCGGAAAGCGATGTTCATGTTGAGCAGGTCTATTAAATTTTTTCTTTGCAGCTCGTTGTTGCGCAGTTGAATTTTGTACTCATCTTCACCCTCTTTTATCTTAGAAACTTCTCTTCCAAACAATGCTGTTCTTAATGCCTGACCAACCTGTGCGGTTGAAACGCCATTGATTAAGGCACGTTGCCTGTCAACTGTTAACGTTATTTCAGGATTGGTAAGGTCAACATCCATCTTTAATTCTTCAACGCCAGGCACCTGAATTGAATCGAGATAATTTTTTAATGCAACGGCAGTTTTTGTAAGCGCATCAAAATCCTCACTGGCTACTTCAATGTTTATTGGTGGCTCTGTTGGCGGCCCCCCCTGATCTTGGTCAACCGAAATTTCTGCGCCGGGAATGCCTTTGATTACTTTTCGTACAGAATCAAGAAGCGGCGCTGTTGCTACTCCATTACGTTTTGCAAACTCAACAAAAGAAACTTGTACGCGTCCTAATTCAGGATGAGCACTTGCATCACCGCTTGAAGGATCATTTGCACCGATAGCAACATTGCTTATCACACTTTCAACAACAGAATTCTTTTTACCGTTGTCCATGTTCAACACATGATACACTTTGTTTTCAATGGTGCGTGTAACAGAATCAGTATAATCAACTGCAGTACCAACAGGAAGTTTTAAATAAACATAGATTTGATTGGGATCTCCTTTTGGAAAAAATACAACAGGTACTCTTCCGCTGCTCACAGCCATTCCAAAAGCCATGAAAGTAAAAATGAGTAAACCGAATACGCCCATCAATAACCAAACAGGTCTCCATCCCTTCAATGCCCACCGCAAAAGATTTTCGTAGTTGCGCATGATAGCAGGCAATACACGGTTTTGATAACCATGAATAAGATCAGTAAGAACGAATCTGTTGAATATGTTTAATATTATAAGCAGTAATAAAAGATTACCGAGAAATGTTTGTCCGCCAAGATCGAGAAGAATGCCTAACCCAACTGCAATCCAAAAGCCGGGTTTTCTAAACAATACTGTACGAGGCGCTTGCTTTTCATCTTCACTCTTGTTCATGAAATCAACCGCAAACACAGGATTCATAATAAATGCAACAATGAGTGATGCAGTTAACGTAAAGATGAGCATGGTGGGCAGGTATATCATAAACTTACCGATGATGCCGGGCCAAAACAACAATGGAAAGAAAGGCCACAATGTTGTTACTGTACCTGCAAGCACAGGAATAAACACTTCACCCGCAGCCATTCTTGCAGACATTGCCGATGTGTGTTTGCCTTGCGATTGTGTAAATATGCGGTGGGTGTTTTCTATAACAACAATTGCATCATCAACAATAATTCCCAAGCCAAACAACAATGCAAAGAGCACAATAAAGTTGAGTGTTACATGTGAGCCTACGATAAGATCGGCGCCGGGCAAAAACATAAATGCAACAAACATGCTCAACGGCACAGAGAGCGCAACAAAGAACGCATTTACTACACCCATAAAGAACATAAGAATCATCAGCACCAAAACAAATCCAATTACAATGGAGTTAACAAGATCGTTGAATGATGTGCGTGTATTGGTGCTTAAATCCCCGGTGATAACAACATCAAGGTCTTTTGGAAACTCTGTCGCCTTCATTTCAGCAACAGCGCCTTTTATCTTGTCTGATGTTTCGATAAGGTTTTCTCCTGCACGTTTTATAATGTTGAGTGTAACTACATTTTTTCCATTTAACCGGGCATAACTTTCTCTCTCTTTTACGGTATCAATAATAGTAGCAATATCTTTTAAGTAAATCGGCTGTCCCTGAAAATTGCGCACAACAATTTGCTGAATATCGTACGCTGTTTTCAACTGACCTTTTAATTGCAGGTTTCGTTTCATATCGCCCACATTGAGCAAACCACCAGAAATATCATGGTTCTCATAAGAAACCGCATTGGCAATATCATCGTAAGTAACACCGGCGCTTTGCATGCGATAATTGTCAACGTTAATTTGAAACTCACGTTCAGGTGCACCTACCAAATCAACGCGGTTTAATTCGGGAAGTTCTTCCAATCGGTCTTTTAAATCATCTGCATATTTCTTCAATCGCACCAAATCATAATTACCGCTAACATTCACATACATGATGGGCATCTCCGAAATATTTACTTCCATTACATTCGGTTGCTGTGTAAGATCGGTGGGTAAATCTGGCTTTGATTTATCAACCGCATCTTTTACTTTTTGCAATGCCACATCTGTTTTTACATCGGTGCTAAACTCTACAATTATTGCCGAATAATCTTGTTGTGAAGTGCTCGTTACCTTATTAATTTTTGCGCCGGTAATACCTTTAATTTGTTTTTCAATCGGCTTCGTAACAAGGTTCTCCATATCTTTTGGAGAATTTCCTACATTAATTGTTTGCACATAAATAGTAGGTATTACCACATCGGGAAACTGTTCTTTAGGAAGCGTTACAAATTGATACACGCCCATCATGCTTACGAACAACATCAACAAATAAATAGATGTTTTATTTCTAATGCTCCATGATGTGGGTTTAAACTCCTTGAACTTCATATTTCTGATTTCAATGATTTAAATGATTGGAATGATTACCTTGAATCACTGATTTAAAATGATTTGAATGATTATGATGATTACCTTGAACCATTGATTCGAATGATTTTAAGGATTTTGATGATTACCTTGAACCATTGATTCGAATGATTTTAGTGATTTTGATGATTACCTTGAACGGTTGGTTGAATGATTTTCATGAGTAAGCATTTCCTTTTATGAGTAATCAATTAATTCATTTCAATCATTGTAATCAATAGTAGGTTCCTAATCATTGTTTATAAATCTTTTAAACTCTAAACTTTTTTTTCCAAAATTTATTAGTAATCCTATCTCCATATTAAATGATTCGAGGTAGTTGAGTAATTGATTATAATCAGAAGGGTCAAAATTTGCAATGGCTTTCAAATCAACCGTCACTCTGTCCATAATAACAAAATCAACTCTTCTTTTTCCTATTATCAGTCCGTCATAATAAACTTTCCACTCATGTTCTCTTTTATACGGCATTTGAATTTTATCCAATTCGATTGCCAATGCTCGTTGATAAATATATTCAGGAAATCCTCTGCCAAGTTTTGAATGTACCTTCATTGCACACCCTATAACTGCACCGGTAATATCAGAATGTTTGTATTCAGCTTTAACAAAATCCATCTTATTTTAAAATCATTTCTTTATTCACAAAAGAAAATCATTTTATCGCTTAACATTTCAGCAATATAATCATGTCAAATCAGCGTTAATAGAAATCATTTCAATCCTTTAATCAGTCAAATTAATGATCAAGGAAATCATGTAAATCATTCAAATCATTTTAAATCAGTGGTCGTTATCAATTGTCCGTCATATAATCCCTGGAATCCTTCTGTGATTATTTGATCGCCTGTTTGCAAGCCACTCTTTATTTCTATTTTATCACCATACATTTCTCCTATTTGTACACGTTTTTTGCGGGCGATTAGCTTACCATTTTCTGTTGCAGCAACGAGTATAAATTTTCCTTTCTCATCTGTTTGCACAGTGTTTACGGGAGCAGTGATTGCTTTTGGTACATTGTAATCTTGTATGCGCACAACAGCGATTTGGTTAGGTCTTAAATCCTTATCGGTGGGTAGTTTCGCTTCAACATAAAATGAGCGACTTATGGGATCAATGATTTTACCTGTTATTGAAACTCTTGCGTTGATTGTTTTGTTGATGTCGGGTAAAGTAACGAGTATGTTGCTTCCTTCTTTTACTCGACCAAGATAGTTTTCGGGTACTTGTGCAGTTATCTTAAGATTAGTGTTGTTTACAATTCTTATCTGCGGTGTTTGACCATTATAACCAGTAAATAATTCGCCCACACGAATATTCACCAAATCTGCAACACCATTCGCTTCTGCATACACATTTGTCATGCTCCATTGCTCTTTTATAGTTGCAATTTGATTTTGCCCCTGATCAACCCTGTTTTTTGCATCTATCAATTGCTGCTCGGTTCCAATCTGCTGATCCCATAAATTTTTTTGCCTGCGATACATATCTTCTGCATAAGCAAGTTGTGTTTGCGCTGCCTCCAAATTTTTTAAATAAACAGCATCATCAAGTTTCAATAATAACTGTCCTTTTTTTATATAATTACCCTGCTTTACATATACAGCTTTTACCAAACCACCCTGTCCATTACGCGGTGCTACATAATAAATATGATCAGATTCAACAGTTCCCTGCAGATCTATGTAATGCGTGAAGTTTGTCAGCGCAATTGGCTGCACAGAAACCAGCTTTGGTTTTTCAACATTTGCAGAAGAAGGATCGAGCTTTGCAATTTCAGTTTGCAATGCTGCGATATCTTCTTCCAATTTTTGCTGTTGTTTTTTCAACTCTTCTAATTTTGCTTTCTTCTCTGCAAGCGCATCAGTTTTTTTCTCTTCTGATTTTGCGCCGCATGAAGCAAGAAACATGGTTGAAACAATAATAACAGTGGCTACAAACTTTTGCATATACATATTCTTTGTGTGCGGTTATGATTAAAGTTTTCCAATCGCTTTCATGTAATCTATGTTCGCAATTATAGCAGTATATAAAGCATTAATATAATTACTTTGGGCAATAGTTAAATCAGATTGAGCATTGGTTATGTCTGTGTTAGTACCTGTGCCAATCTCATATTTTTTCTTCGCCTGATTATATACTTGTTCTGCGAGTTGCATATTCTTTTTCTGATAATCTAATGTTGTCACTGCATTGTGGTAGTTGTTGGTGGCAGTTGCAACTTCATTGTCTATATTTATTTTTAAAGCTTCGATTGCATTTTCGGTTTGCTGTAATTCAAGCTTTGCTTTTTCAATGCTTGAGTTCTTCGCAAATCCGCTGAAAATAGGGATACCTATGTTTAATCCAATGTAAGAACTGGGAAACCAATCACCTTTATAAAAATCAAACTTATTGCGCATTGCCATTTTGCTGTAGTTAGCAGATAGACTTGCAGTAGGTAATTTGCTAAGCTTGTAACGTCTTACATTATATTCGTTCAATCTTTTTCCCAGTTCTGCTGCCTGAAAATCTTTTCTGTCTGTGTATTGATAAATACCTTCATTCAGTAAACCTTGTTTCAATTGATTTTCAGTAATGCTATCGGTGAGCACGAGTGTGTCTTGAATAGGCATTCCAATTAGTACTTTTAATCCAAGATATCCGTTGTTAATTGTGTTTTCTGTATTTGTCTTTAATGTTTGAAGGTTTGCCAATTGTACAGTAAACCTGTCCACATCGAGTTTTTCAGCAAAGCCGTTTTTATACATTTCATTTGCGTCGTGCAAGGCCTTTTGTGTGCGGGCAATATTCGCATCAATCTGCGCTATTTGTGTTTTACTTGCGGTAAGTTGGTAATACACTTTATAGATATTCGCCTTTATATTCTCTTCTGTTACTTCAAGACTTTTCTTTGAATAATCCATCACCGTTTTTCTTGCCTGTAAGCCAACAAACACCTGACCGTCAAATAAAATTTGTGAAAGTGAAACGCCTGCATTAGCATTCCATTTAGTGCCAAAGGCTGCTTCAATAAAACCAAAATCGCTTGGTGATTTTATTGGTTCACCACTCCCATTTTTTACACCTTCCTGTTCCAGCACACCATAGGTAGCCATTGCAATAAAGTTTGGAAATGTTTGTACGGTTACATTAGGGTAGTGTGTTATGCCGGCCCCAGCCGATAATTGCGGATATGCCTGCGCAGTAACGCTACGATTCACCTGCTCCTGTATGCCTACATCAAGCAAGGCATTTTTTACCTGTGCATTATTTTTTATACCGTACTCAATACATTGCGCAACAGAAAGTGCATGTTGTGTTGCCGGTTGTTGCTGTTGTGTTTGAGCATTTACAAATGATACCAATAAACAAAATAGCAGTGTTATATTTCCAATTAGTTTCATCGTGAAGGTTATTTTAAAATCAAACTGCAATTGATCTGGATTTTTGTCGTTGCTGAATATATTTCTCAATTAATTTTTTTCCTTTAGGCGTTGCAATACCATGCAAATAGTGATGATATATTTCTGATACAACTTTCAAGAGACTGTATTTGCCGTAAGGAAAAATATCTGTGTGAAAAGCGATGAATGCACTCTCAAGTCTGAAGCGTGCAATGATGTCAATGTCAATATCAGAGCGATAAACTTCTTCCTGAATGCCACGTTGCAGATTCTTTTTAATTATCTCAAGAAGAAAAGTGTTCTTATGCCGCTTGAACTTTTCATAAGTCTTTGGATAAAATTTTTCGAGATCAAATATTATCTGTGGATTTAATGCATCCATCACTGCTTCCATTGAATCCATGTCTTTAAATATCTCTTCTATAGCATTTTCCGATTCCTGCTGCTGTTTCTTACATTCGATTTGCATGTAGTTCATTTCTGCCTGCATTACAGCTTCTACAAGTGCATCTTTATCTTCGAAGAATTGGTAGAGAGTTTTTTTACTGATGCCCATTTGTCCGGCTATTTCATCCATAGTTACCGAGCGAAAGCCATAGCGCAGAAATAAATCCTTTGCTTTTTGCTGAATTCTATCCTTCATTGTATTTTAATAAGTGGGGCAAAACTATGGAAACTTTTTACTTGATTAAAGTTTCCTAATTAATTTTCGGTTGCATTTTTTTATGAGCGGTTAAAATAGGCTTAAAAGGAAAATCCTGTACGGGACATGCTGTATGCGTATAAGCTTTTGCACGGATCGCTACAGCTAAATCGAAAAACGGAACCCCGCCTGACCGGACGGGCAGGGATAAAGTGATCGCGACGCAAGAGGTGATGCCATAAAATACTTCTGCCTATCAAAAAAAATTTTTTTAAGTGCCACCATTCTATCATCGGGTTGCGCATCGTTTTCTACAACATTACATTTGTATATATGACGCATAAGACCAAAGGGATAATATTGCGAACAGTGAAGTATGGCGAAACAAGCATTATAGCTACAGTTTATACAGAATTGTTCGGCTTGCAGAGTTATATTGTAAAGGGTGTGCGACAGGCTTCAAAAAAAGGAACAACGAAAGCAAATTATTTTCAACCTGCAGCAATACTTGAAATGGAAGTGTATCACAACGAGTTGAAAAATCTCCAATTCATTAAAGAATATGAATGGAGCTATTTATATGAACATGTTTTTTTTAACGTGATAAAAAATGCTGCTGCCATGTACATGATTGAATTATTGCAGCATGGCATTAAACAACCTGAATCAAATCAAGAACTGTTTAGATTAATAGAAGAAAGTTTGAAGCAACTGGATGAAGGGAGCGAAACTTTAATTGCAAACCTGCCGCTCTATTTTACGTTACAATTTGCAAGTGAACTTGGGTTTCGATTACAGGGAGAATATAGCAAACACACGCCAGTGCTGGATTTGCAAGAGGGGCGCTTTGTTGCAGAAATTCCTTCGCATATTTATTATATCACAGGGGAATTAGCTGAAACAACATCAAAACTAAATACAATCCATTTTTATAAGGACCTAAAAAAATTTCAATTGAACAGACATACACGTCGCGAATTACTGCAGGCATACCGGGAATATTTTGCATTGCATATAGAAGAGTTTGGTGTATTAAAAAGTCTGCACATATTGCAGGAAGTATTGGGATAACGAAGTGATTTCATGTTTCAAACAATCTTTAGATTTAGAAGTTAAAAGTCCCTTTAGAGAGATTTAGAGGGTATGTGGTATAAAAAATGTAGTTTCATATTATAATACTCACTCGTCTATGAGAAACATAATTTCTTTTTTTGTAGTAACCTTTTATATGGTTTCCTGCGCTGGTTCTAAACAAACAAAATTCGACGGCTGGATACCATTGTTCGATGGTAAAACACTCAACGGCTGGAAAGTTGGCGCAAACGCCAGCACTTTTAAAGTTGATAGCGGAATGATTGTCGCACACGGACCTACTGCACATTTGTTTTATGTTGGAGATTTGGAAAATCACAAGTTCAAAAATTTTGATTTTAAAGCAGAAGTTATGACTACGGCCGGTTCTAATTCAGGAATATATTTTCATACTCTTTATCAAGACAGCGGCTGGCCTCAAAAAGGATATGAGGCACAGGTAAATAATTCCCATACCGATTGGCGAAGAACGGGAAGTTTGTACGGCATACAAGATGTAAAAGAAGTTTATGTAAAAGATAACGAATGGTTTACTGAAGAGATAATTGTAAATGGGAAAAAAATTATTATTAAAATAAACGATAAAACAGTTGTAGATTATACAGAGCCTGCAAATGTGCACCGTGAACCAAACGATACCGGACGTGTGCTTTCGAGCGGCACGTTCGCACTGCAGGGTCATGATCCAAATAGCAAAGTCTATTTTAAAAATCTTGTAGTGAAGTTATTGCCTGATTAAGTCCTGAACGAGTAAATGAGGCACAATTTGGCGACATTTTGTTTTATTTACGACAATAAAGTATTATGTGTGCCGTCTCAAGCAAGATCAAAATAAAAAAAACTCAAAAAATTTTATAATTCTCGAAGTAAAATCCCATCTATGAAAAAATTGTTGTCAGCAGCCTCTATCCCTGATGCTGCTTTTTTATAATAATAAACCCCGCCAAAGCGGGGCTTTTTCATAGGTTTTCATAGAAAAAATGGGTGATTAATCCATTTGCGCCGTTACCAAACAAACGATATACCAACAAAAACTAAATAAAAAATGTGATATCAATAGAAACATTTCTTTAACAGTGTGTGTATGTCTTTCATCAATTGCCCTGCTTATATAATTATAAAATTTTTATTTATTGCCCTTCACATTAAATCTTTGTTGTATACAGAACTACTGCTGTGATGATAAAATAAAGATTGTGATTTTTGATTATTAAAAAAGTGTAAATTGAAAACCGAAAAGAAGAAACTCTTACCTAACAGTTCTTGCATGGCGCTCTATCGTATTTTATTTGTTGACGATGATAATGATGATTACGTTTTATTTTCCGACATCGTAAAGGAGCTTAACCCCGATGCAAATGTTATATACGTTCAAGACCCTTGCGATATAGACAAATTTTTAACACCACCTTTGCCGGAAATAATTTTCCTCGACTTTAATATGCCCAAGGTGGATGGAATAGAGTGTCTTAAAAAAATAAGAGCCAATAGCGTATTTAATAAAATACCGATAGTTGTTTATTCTGTATATTATGACAGAGTTGCGGAAGCATATAAATATGGTGCAAATTATTTTATCGTAAAACAATTATCCATAAATAAGGTAAAAAGCAGTGTCGGCGCTATGCTCAACAGAAATTGGGAAGATGAAGAAACCTTTAAAAGCTTCGATGTTTACTTTCGCGATGAAGAGAAAATATAACTCGGTTTATAAATCGCAAGCATAGCTGCACTATTCCTTCTCTTTATAAATTCTGCCTCATTTATTTTTTGCTGTTTAACTATGGAATTTTTAAAATGGACTATTATACCTGTAAAAATAATTTGTGTATTACTGTGCGGAAAATCTATTGAGAAAAGGAGGTGCTAGCGTCTCGCTGGCAACAGATATTTTTGAGCATCTTGCTCAGGCAGTGTAATAAGTTCCATTAATGTAACACTTGTTTAATTGCTTCTGCTTTAAGCAAACATTCCTGATACTCTTCTTTCGCATTGCTGTAAAATGTAATGCCGCTACCTACCTGATAGCTTAAATATTTTCTCGTTGCATTGTACATAATGCTTCTGATAACGACATTAAAGTCAAAATCTTTTTCGGGGGATATATAACCAACGGCACCCGAAAAAATTCCTCTCTTACTTTGCTCGTATTGTTCTATCAGTTCCATTACACGCTTCTTTGGTGCTCCCGTCATTGAACCCATTGGAAAAGTTGCCCTTAATATATCTGTAAAATCAACACCATCTTCAAGTTCACCGCTTACTGTTGATATCATTTGATGAACTTGTGGAAAAGTATAAATGCCGAAAAGTTCTTCAACTTTAACCGTACCATTTTTACACACTTTGCTTAAATCGTTTCGAACAAGGTCAACCACCATTACATTTTCACTTCGCTCTTTACTACTTTCATTTAAACGCTTTTTGTTTATTTTATCTGCATATTCATTTTGTTTGTCTCTTGGCATAGTTCCTTTTATCGGTTGAGATATTACAGTATTGCTCTCTTTTTTAAGATAGCGTTCCGGACTTGCGCAAAAAAGATATTTGTCATAGCATTTATAATAACAGGAGAACGGATTGGGGGAAATGGCAGTAAGTTTTTCATAAACAGTAAGTGGTGATATAATTACATCCTCAGCAAAAAACTCCATGCAAAAATTTATTTCATAACAATCGCCCCTATGAATATGTTGACGAAGTAACTCTATCGTGCGGCAATAATCTTCTTTGATTATGCGCGGCTTTGTTTCAATTCGCTTTGTGTGCTGCAATACTTGATCAGTAGGTTGCTTTTGAATTGTTTTAAAGATTGTTGCCGGCTCATTTTCCAAACTTGAAATAACAATTGAAGAACCGTTTGATTGTATCACTGTTTGCGGCTGAAATAAAAAAATATCGGGGAACTGTACATTATCTGAATGGGCTGAATTTAGATTTTCTATTTCATTCTTTAAATCATAACTCAAATGACCAAAAAGCCAATCACTCTGTGTAGAAGAAAAGTGCTTTAAAGAATCAAGAATATTTTTTGAAGGAGAAAAAATCGCATCAGCATCCACCGCAAGCAGCCACTCATAAGAATGATGTTGAGTGTTATATTGGTTATTGTCCAAAAAGCAACAGATGCTGAATTGATTTGCCCAACTTAGCATCTGCTGTTTAAAAATGTGTGTGTTATTAACAGAAAAAAATGCAATATTTCTTTGCACTATTTTTGGCAAGATTAAAAATCTTCTTCTTCCTCCTCATCGAAACCCGAGTCGTTGAAGAGATCAAACTCTTTAAAGTCTTCATCCAACCCTAAATCGTCATCCTCGCCGGCAGATTTTTTGCCGCCTGTACCGCTTTTTTTCCCTTTAGATTTAGGAATATCAAACTCCTCAAAATCAGGATCCCAACTCTCCTCTTCTTCTGGTTTATCCCAGTCATCCACTTCATCAACATCATCAGCGTCATCGTCGTCATCGTCATCCTCCTCATCTCTTGTTTTCTTGGAAGATGCAGCGGTTTTCTTAGATGAAGAAGATTTTGCAGTTGTCTCATCATCTTCTTCATCAAAATCATCATCTTCATCTTCAGTTTGGTTTTTGGATTTAGAAGACGGTTTTTCTGACTTCTTGCTATTGGACGCAGAAGGCTTTTGGTTTGCAGACTTTCTGTCTTTATCAGATTTTGGTACCATACGTAACAGGATTTCAAACGTAAAATTTCAACGAGTTTTTTAATCAGCAAAAAAAATTTTCGTGTTATAAATTAAAATCATTTAAAGGAAAATTTTTTGACTTAATTCATTCGCGGTTGAAAATTTTTTTGTATATGCTGTGTTAACGTGAATCGGCAATCCTGAATTCGGAATAATCCTCAATGAATTTCATTATAAAGTTTACATGACGCAGATTGTTTTTTGCTTTGTTCAGCAGAATATCAATTGTACAAGTGTGCGACGCAACCGAAGTGTAATAGTAGCATAGGTGCGGGGCTCATAATTCTCCAAATTTCTATACCCCAATAAAATTTCTCTATCTACAAACTTATAATCTGTTCTCTGCCAGGTCCATTTGAAACATACTTAACCGGAGCACCAATATACTCGTTGATAAAGGAAATATATGTTGACATTGCCTCGGGTAAAAACGCTGCATCTTTTATTTGCGAGCTATCAGTATTCCATCCTTTGAAGGTTTTATAAAGAGGCTCAATTTTAACACGCATCATTTGAAAAGGAACTTCATTTTTTTCTTTACTGTTTATTTTATATGAGGTACACACTTTTAATTCTGCAAAAGCATCCAACACGTCGGCTTTCGTCATCACAACCTTAGTAACACCGTTGAGCATGCAAGTGTATTTTAGTGCAACAAGATCTATCCATCCGCAACGCCTCGGACGACCCGTTGTAGCACCAAACTCACTGCCGATTCTTCGAAGCTCTTCACCTGTAGCATCTTCAAGTTCCGTTGGAAACGGGCCACCACCCACACGTGTGCAATAAGCCTTCGTTACTCCAAGCACTTCATTAATTTTTTGAGGCGCTACACCAAGACCTGTGCAAACACCCGCAGATATTGTATTTGAAGAAGTAACAAAAGGAAATGTGCCGAAATCAATATCGAGCATACTGCCTTGTGCGCCCTCTGCTAAAACCTTTTTGCCTTCGCTTATTTTGTTATTGATAAAATATTCACCGTTCACAATATTGAGTGTGCGCAAAAATTCTATGGCTTCAAAAAATTCTTCTTCCCAAGAAGAAATATCTTCGATAAAATGAAAATTATCGAGCAGCTTCTCATGTTTCAGACGAAGCTTTATGTAATTAGTAATAAAACTTTTATCAATCAAATCACCTACTCGCAAAGCATTACGACCTGTTTTATCCATATACGCAGGACCAATGCCTTTTAATGTAGAACCAATTTTGCCTTCGCCCTTCTGCGCTTCAGAAGCCTTATCCAGCGCACGATGTGTGGGAATAATAAGATTGGTGCGTTGAGCAATAAAAAGATTTTTTCTTACATCAATACCGAACGATGCAACTGTATCGCATTCTCTTTTTAAAGTAACGGGATCGAGCACAACACCGTTTCCAATTATGTTGATTGTACCTTGATGAAATATGCCAGAGGGTATTTGGTGCAGAACAATTTTTTTATCCCTAACATATAATGTATGACCTGCATTCGGTCCTCCTTGAAAGCGGGCAATTATATCATATTGTGGTGCGAAATAATCAACGATTTTACCTTTTCCTTCATCGCCCCATTGTAAGCCAAGAATGACATCAACCATGAATATTCTTTTTTCTTTGAGCCGCAAAAATAATCAGTGCAAACCTTTTTAAAGGAAATTGTTTTTAAATAATGAGAAATGCTAAGTGAGGAAAAAAACCATTTTATGGTTCGGTATTCCACAATCTTAACAATATTGATTCACTTTAACATGTTGGACGAACCTTCTTTCTACCGTTTCTCTCTTTCTTTTCATCAATACGAATTTTATGGTGCAGAATTTGAATTATTTTTTTGATGAAAACAAGGTATTATATCATCATTATAATTGCGATAATAAGTGTTGCAGCGGGGATAGGATTTTTTATTTATGTCTCAAAATCAAAAAATAACCCACGAGCGGGCAGTGCGAAATCACAATCGGTTGTTGATGTACGGCCTTTAATTGCAGACAAGCTAAAACAATTGGTAAAAGATGGTTCCAATGGTTTATACAATTTATCAGTAGGAAAATTAGTGCCCGATGTTTTGGGTGCGGAATTAGACCTTTACAACCTGACACTTAAGCCTGACAGTGCTGTACTAATGAAGTTAGATAGCGGACAAAAAGCTCCTGATGATATATTTAAAATTTCATTGAAGGAGTTACATATAGATGGTATAACTATCAGTGATCTTATTGGCAGTAAAAATTTAAAATTTGATTCTGTTTTTATTAAAGAGCCCGTTATTGAAGCGTATCACAATCCAAGGCTATACAATAAAGATCAAAGAGAAAAAGATAGCTCGGCCACGCTCTATCAACGATTAATGAAACAAGTAAAAAGTATTTCTATTAACTCAATTTCGGTGCAGCATGGTAAGTTCACTACCAATGACGTTACCCAAAAAATCAAGAAAAAAACTTTTAATTATGTAAGCATGCATATAAGCAAGCTGCTTATTGATTCCACTACTCAATATGACAGGGATAGATTTTTATTCGCGAAGAAAGCAGAGTTATCATGTAAAGATTATACAACGATTACACCCGATAGCTTATACCGTTTTAAGATTGGCTATTTATCAGTGCAGGCACAAAAACATGTAATGATAGCCCAAGATGTATCGCTTACACCACGCGATAGCAAGGAAGATTTCGAAAAAAAATTAAGTTTTCGAAAAGACCGCTATACCATGAATTTTCCCAAAATAGTTTTCCGGAATGTTGATTGGTGGTCATTTGCAAACCATGAATATTTTTTTAGTAAAGAAGCGGATGTATATAGTGCGAAGATTACCGATTACGTAGATCGCTCGCTGCCACAGCAACCCAGAGTTAAGCAAAATAATTTTCCAAGTCAGTTGTTGATGAGAGTTCCTTTAAAGATAAACATTGATAAAATAAATTTTCATCAATTGAATGTTGTGTATCAAGAATACAATCCTTTAAGTGAGCAAAGCAGCTCAATTCAATTTGGTAATATTTACGGAGTGCTAAATAACGTAACAAATATGCCTACCGAAATAAAAAAGAACAGTAAAACAAAATTTTCGGGAACAGGTTTATTTATGAAGCAGGTGCCGCTGTCGTGCAAGTTTCAGTTTGATCTATCTAAACATAAAACAGGAGATTTTTCGATTGATCTAAATGTGGGAGAAATAAATAAAGATGTATTAAATCCTTTCACAGAGCCACTTAGCCTGTTCACTGTAAAAAGCGGAACCATGCAAGAAGGTAATGCACATATAGAAGGAAACAATTTTTTTGCAAAATGCAGGCTGTTGATGTTGTACAACGATCTGCGTATAACGCCTCTAAAAAAAGACAACGATAACCATAGTTTAAAAAAGAAAACTGTTACAAGTTTTATTGCGAACCTATTTTTGATAAAGAACGATAATCCTTCACACGGAGAAGCGCCACGTAAGGAAGAAGCTCTTATTCAAAGAAAGGAAAAAGATGGTTATTTCGCTTTGGTTTGGAGAGCAATGCTTATGGATATCGTAAAAACAATCGGCATTCCCGAAAAATATGCAGATAAGTGAGTACTACTAAAGTTGTGTCAGGTAAATTGAATGTATGAAATTTTCGTTGCACACGATTCTGCAGTTTAATTTGTATTGATCGCGATCGGGGCTATAAAAATTATACGGGCGACCTATAAATTTTTGGGATTTAGCGCGAGAATAAACGAGCAAAAAAATCAATTAAAAAAAGAGCCATCCAGTGACGAATGGCTCTTTGCATTTTAAAATATTTCTTATTTATTTAGATTTTTGGAGATTGGGGAATGGAGCAGGTATTGAATTAGGACCTGTTTCTGTTGTACCCATAAAGTCAACAGTATTAGGATCTCCACCTGCACTTAAATTCCATATTAAGCGACTTTCAGATATACCTTGTTGTTCAGTCAAATACTTAATAACAGTATTCACTCTATCCCAGCTAAGCTGTTGTGAACGTTTGCTCGATGCTTGATAATATCCGCTAACTCTTATGTTGCAATTAGGATTCGCATTCATTTGTTGTGCTATATTGTTCAAAACTGCTTTTGCTGTAGCGCTTAAAGTTAAACTACCGCTCTTGAATTGTACGCTTGGTAATGAACCTAAGTCACAAGTATGTGTAGTTAGACTGTCAATACGATTACGCAGCTCAGCGCAGCAAGGAGGTTCCGGACATTTACCTATACCATCTGCATCAACAGGGAAGCATTCACGTGCAGTAAGTGGTTCTTTATCCTTGCAATCGGGAACACCGTCACCATCTGTATCGCGGCTTACACCGTGACTATCGACAGGACAACCTGAAGGTGTATTAGGCTCCATATCAAACTGGTCGGTTATGCCGTCACCATCTGCATCAGGCAATACCGGTGTTGGTATTTTCATATGCTTTGGTGTGTTAACTTCATTATAGATATAGTTGTTGGGGTTAAGCCACCAAAGTGGTTGTACTTTTTTAGACGGATCGCCTAAATTAAAATTAATTCTTGCACTTGAGAAAGCGTATCTGTCACCAGAATTACCTTTAATCGCTCCATCCAAGCCATCAAATCCGGTAAGCGGCGAAGTAATTCTTTCTTCAACACCAATGTTTATACGGTCGCTCAATTTAAAAGCAATGCCTGCTCCATAACTGATGGCATGAAATAACGCTTGATTGTCAAAAGGATCTTCTGAACCTCCCCATGTTGTAATTAATGAATTGCTTCCTTCGAAGTTTAAATTTGATGAGACATTAAAACCTTGTTCTACCTGGGTAGTAACTAAGCTGTAGCCTACTAATCCGTAAAAATTAATTTTGGGGTTACCTCTGTATGGGCTGATTGTATTGAGAGAAGCAATTAAGTCAAGCGAGAGCATATGGGTCTTATTTTTTACATACCTTATCGAGTTCTTATATCTTGGTATGTTTACCATTGAGCCTGTCCAACCGCCTCTTACAGAGAAGGTGTGACTCAAAGATTTTCTTACCGAAATACCTCCGCCAATTCCTCCGTTATAACCGTCTGTCAGAAATGGTCTGTCTCCTATTATCGCCATATTACCGCCGCTTAATCCTATTTCCCACATATCACGAGGTTTTGCAGGATAGGGATAAGTATTGTTCATAAACTCATTTTGCTGGGGCATGTTTTTCACAGATCGTTTTGAAGAGTCGAGTACCCAGCTATAATCTGCATCATTTTTTTGACCAAAAGATGCTGTTGCAATTAGTCCTGCAAGGGCTAAAAGTGTAATTTGCTTTCTGCTTGCCATAGGTAAAAATTAATGTGTTTGTAATGTTTCCCGTAATTGAATCCGGGAACAAATTTAGAAATTGATTATGAAATACCAAATTTTTACAATATATTTTGTACTTCAACTATAAAAGAACATGCCAAACTTGTTGCAGAAAAGAAATTTAATTGCAATTATTTTGCAGTTAAGTTAAGAGGATGGATAAATCAATTTCAGCTATTGCAAATGAAATTACAGCATTTGAAGAATACTTTAAATCTGCTGTAAAAAGCCGAGTTCCGTTACTCGATAGAATAATGCGTTACATCGTTAACAGAAAGGGAAAACAATTAAGACCAAAATTTGTTTTGCTAAGCGCAAAACTGGGGGGAGAAATAAATGTTTCTACTTTAAGAGCTGCATCTCTTGTAGAATTATTGCACACTGCAACACTTGTGCACGACGATGTAGTTGATGATTCTGCCCAACGACGTGGTTTTTTTTCAATAAACGCTTTATGGAAAAATAAAGTTGCCGTACTTGTTGGTGATTACCTTTTGGCAAAAGGATTATTGCTTTCTCTTGACAATAATGATTTTGAAGTACTGAAAATTTTATCTGAAGCTGTTAAGATGATAAGTGAAGGGGAACTGTTGCAATTAGAAAAGGCAAGGAATTTAAACGTTCATGAAGATGTTTATTATGAAATAATAAAAGGGAAAACCGCTTCCTTGCTTTCTTCAGCTTGTGCTGCCGGTGCATGTACAACGTTTAACGATGCTGATAAAATTACGAAACTAAAACTGTTTGGTGAGAAAACAGGAATGGCTTTTCAAATTAAAGATGACCTTTTCGATTACGAAAACGAAAGCATAGGCAAACCGACAGGGAATGATATAAAAGAAAAAAAATTAACGCTGCCGATTATTTATACACTGAACAACAGCGATAAAGCTCTTAGGAGAAAAATGATTTTCATATTGAAAAATGAAAACACCAACAAACAAAAAATAAAGTTTATTATTGATATTGTAAAACAAACGGGAGGCATTGATTATGCAACTAAAAAAATGTTTAGTTTCAGAGATGAGGCATTGTCAATTTTAAATGAATTCCCTAAAACCGACGTTAGAGATGCTCTCGAGCAACTCGTGCGTTACACAACAGACCGCACTTACTGATGCAAAAAAAATGGAAAATAAACAAGGCCGATGAAGCCTATGTAATCGCCTTACACAAGTCTCTTGGAGTAAACTCCGCTATTTGTAAAATTCTTGTACAGCGAAACATAAAAACTTTTGAAGAAGCAAAATTATATTTCAGACCACAGTTAACGGATTTGCATAGCCCATGGTTAATGAAAGATATGCTTGCCGCAACCTCCCGAATTAAAACCGCAATCAACAATAATGAAAACATTCTAATTTTTGGTGATTACGATGTGGACGGAACAACCGCAGTTGCTTGCCTGTATCGCTTTTTGAAAAAGATTTATCCCAAGGTACAATTTTATATTCCGCACCGTTATAAGGAAGGTTATGGCGTTTCAGGAGCAGGCGTAGAATATGCAAGTGAAAATAATTTTTCACTTATTATATCTCTCGACTGTGGTATAAAATCTGTTGATCTTATCGCATATGCAAAAACACTCAATATAGATTTTATTGTTTGCGATCATCATTTACCCGATACACAACTTCCCGCAGCGATAGCAATACTTAATCCAAAGCAAAAAGATTGTTCTTATCCTTATAAAGATTTATGTGGTTGTGGTGTTGGTTTTAAATTGATACAGGCCTTATGCGAAACATTTCAATTGCCAGCTTCTAACTACATGGAGTATCTTGATCTTGTTGCTACAGCAATTGCTGCAGATATTGTTCCTGCAACAGGAGAAAACAGAGTATTGGCATTTTATGGATTAAAAAAAGTAAACGAAAATCCGTGCGTTGGTATTAAAGCTTTAATGAAGTTGGCCGGCCTTCAAAAACAAGTGCATATCAATAATCTTGTTTTTATAGTAGCCCCGCGTATTAATGCTGCAGGACGTATGGATGATGCGAGAAAAGCAGTACAATTGTTTATTGAAGATGATCTTGAAAAAGCGATGCATTATGCGGAGATGTTGCACAATGATAACACCGATAGAAAAGAAGCTGATGTAAGTATTACTGAAGAAGCTCTGGCTATTATAAGAAGTAATGCGGAATTTGTAAATCGCAAAACAACAGTGGTGTATCGTGAACATTGGCATAAAGGAGTTGTAGGTATTGTAGCATCACGTTTAATTGAAAATTTTTATCGTCCTACTGTAGTGCTTACTAAAAGCGGTGATATAGTTGCCGGAAGTGCCAGAAGTGTTCCCGGCTTTAATTTATACGAAGCCATTCATGCCTGCCGCGAAAGTCTTTTGGGTTACGGCGGGCATTTTGCTGCAGCAGGCATGACAATGCTTGAGCAAAATGTTCAACAGTTTGCAAACAAGTTTGAAGAGATTGTTGTTGCTACAATTAATCCTGATTTGTTAATTCCTGAAATAATAGTTGATGCAGAAATAGATTTTAAAGACATCTCTAAAGGTTTTTACAACATTATTCAGCAAATGGAGCCGTTTGGTCCGGAAAATATGCGACCAATTTTTGTTACACGCAATGTTATTGATTCAGGCTATTCGCGAATTGTAAAAGACAATCACATACGGTTTACACTAAAGCAAAACAATTATGTATTCACCGGAATTGGTTTTAATCTCGCTGAAAAATTTGCTTTGCTTCAAAAAAAATTACCCGTTGATGTTGTTTATACCATTGACATGAATGAATGGAGTGGCGAACAATGCCTGCAACTAAGAATTATTGATTTCAATCTTGCTACTGCTAATTGAAATAATATTTTACTATCGGCTCAAGTCATTTACAAGCTGACTAAAGTTCAAACCGACGAAGTGAGTGACACAACAACCGCTGCCATGAAATATTAAAGTTGGTCACATAAAAAAATCCCACCATAAAAAATGACAGGATTTTTATTGAAATCTCAATGTATTTTAAAAAACTAAAAATCAAACCCGAGAGCAAAATACCACATTGGTTTTCCGCGGAAGAAACCGCTCATGGGCCAACTAGCATCAACCTTTACAAAATAGCCAAGTAAAGTGCTGCGCACACCAAACCCATACCCCCCCGCAAAAGGACCAATACCACCGGCTCTTTGCCGTACCATTACCGGATTATTGTAATCTCTGCCTCCGGTTATTGAATCTCTTGGAAAGAAAATCATGGTGGGTCTTTCAATATTTTTGAAGGTACCTGCCCATGCTGTTCCCAAATCTATAAACTGAACTAACTGAAAGTTGCGTACGAACGCATTGTTAATTGGTTTATTAAGAAGTGTGGTAAATACAGGTAAACGCAACTCACTGTTTATTACAACCGAATTGTTGCCATTTGCAATGTTTTGCTGATAACCGCGCATATTTAAAGTAAGCGATTGAAAGGCATATCGCACATTGGGAGCAGGTGTGTTTGCGCCATTGAATTTAGGACTTATCCACCCGTCTACACCGCCGAGATAATAAATTATTTTGGCTTCACCGAAAGAAAAATCTCCGGCTGCTCTTGTAGCCCAAATAAAGTTGCGATAGATACGGTGATAGTGACGTGCATCAAAACCAAGGTTGTACAATGTTTTCCCCTGTAGAGCCGATGTTTTGCCCATTGGTATGTTGTAATCTAAATACACTTTCCAGCGGGTTCCATACCAGATATTTTGGGTGGGTGTTATTGTGTTATCGTGTACAAATTCTATATGCGCCAACCATGTATAAGCCGAAGAATCTTTAAAACCTAATCCGAGAGAATCCGGAAAGCCTGAAACATATTTCACAGGTCTTACAACGCCCCTGTCTTTTCGTAATCCTGTGGTGAAACGAAAACTGTTTATTTCATTTAAAGGCACCGAAATATTAAACTGATAAAGGTTTGTGATTACTTCATTATCGTAGCTGCTTGGTCCGCCGAATAAATCATAACCAAAAAAGCCCACATAATTCGTAACATTACTGCGATAATATGTAAACCCATAGTCAACAAACCTGCGATAATTCTGCACAGAAAGAAGTATATCTTTATCAGACAGAGTGGTGCCAAAACGAATGCCGCCAATAAATTTCAAATCTTCGAATACATCGCTTACTCCAACACGGAAACTGAAATCAACATCATTCCCATTATTCAACTGTATAGGACCCGCTCCTCCTTGGTAGGGTTGATAACGATTCACAAGAACATTATTGGTAATACCCGCCAGTACATAATCTGCACTGAACTTTAGACGATAATTATATAATCGTGATTTAAACAACACACTTTCCTTTGTTGGGATAATAGGCGGCGCAGTAACACCATTTTTTGCGCGTGAAGTGTCAGACTTTTCATCTTCAAATTCGTTCTGAAAAATATCTTCCTGTGCTTTTTTGGTGGTGTCTTGTCTTACTTCGATGGCTCTGCCACTTGCAATTCGGTCTTGTTTCATTAACTCCCGAATATATTCTGTAGGTCTTGGATTTATATTGCGTTTGCGTAATGCAACAGAATCCACTTTCAGTTTATAAAGGAATTTAAGATCGCCCTCACGCCTCACTTCACTCACCTGATCGTTGTTGCCAGCAACACGACTTTCAAGTAAACTGCTTTGATAATTTGTAATAGGAAAAGTGTAAGTTGAATCTTTATACACCGAAAAATAACTTACACTATCAGGTTCAGATTTTTGCCAAGCTTGCAAAGTAGAATCCATTTCTTTAGGGTTAGGATTACGCAAAACTTCTTCACCTATATAATATAATGTATCCAAGCCATTACGTGCAGTAGAGAAAAAGCCTGCCCAGCGATTGGCAACACCATTTTCATCATTCACATAAGTAAAATGGTTTTGATTGTATTGCATAGGATAACGTGCATTACCATATTTCACATTAGTAAGCTGAGATATTTGTTTAAACTCGCTATTGTTGAGCAAATCAGCAAGAAAAATATTGAAATGATAGTGACTGGGTAAGGCCGTATCTGAATTAGGAGCATCACCACTTGGACGATTTGATGAGAAAATCACACCTATTCTATTCGGGAATGAAACCACTGTTGGATCAAGATCATCATACACATCGTTTGTTAACTGTTTTGCTTTTTGATTGTCTATTCTGTAAGTAAAAATATCGGTTTGACCTTTTCTTACAGCACTGAACAGCAGTGTATTTGCATCGAGCATAAAGCCTGCATCTACTATTTGTTCAAAGCCTTCTATGGTTTGCTGAAAACGTTTTATACCGGCAAGCGCATCATACACAAACATGTTTATCTTTCCTTTCTGCCAATAGATTACAAGCAGCCGGCTACCTTTTCCATCCCATGCAAGTATTGGATAATTTGGATTTTTATTTCCCTGAAAAGTTGATACACCATACTTTAGCAGAGTATGCGTTTCATAAAAATTGTCAACAAACTTTACTTTGTATAAACCGTTTGTAAACTGTACAACTGCGTAAGAATTATTTTTTGGATTAGGATTAGCAGCAAAACGATAATAATCAGATTTACCAATTTCCTCTATTACACTCAATTTTCCGCGCGGTGCATTGCGTCGCTGCTTAATGTCTTGCACATAGCGGTCTTGCTCATACATCATAAAATCGGCAAGCACATCTTTAAATTTTTTCTTGCAAATTCTTTGCGATGCCGAGTTTAGATTTTTATACAACCGTGCGAGGTATAAAAAATAGGTTACGTTTTCGGGTTTATATTTTTTTGCGATATAATACCAAAAAGCATGACCTGCCAAAGTTGGTTTTATGAAAGCGAACTGATAAAAATTGTTGTAATCGCCGCCAAGAATTGCGCTTTTCAGTTCGTCGTCTTTTTGAGTGCTCCAGTTTTCTGCAACATATTCAACGTAACCATCAACCAACCATTGTGGAAGATCAAGCAGTGCCTGATTGCTGGCAAATTCACCAATATCATCTCCAAATAAAATATTATCAGTAAGAATTTTGGCTATGCCTTCACGCACCTGTTTGCGCAAAGTATTTTTATTACCGTCAAAATACAATATTATTTTATTGTTTACTAGTTTGGTGATGCCACCAGAATTTTGCCACTCCAGTCCCAAACCAATATTGCTCGATTTATAATCATCAAAATTATTATACACCACAAGATTTGCCCTTTGTTGAAGCGAATATTCAACGGCATTTTCAATAGAAGGCAATTCTTCTTCTGCTACTTGTGCAACAAACTTCGCCAGTTCAAGACCGCCTGTATTAAAGTATGTGTTGAAGTTTGGGCTTTGATAGAATTCCCACCGGAACTTTTTGTACTGTAAGCGGTTTTTACCATATTCAACTGAATTCACCTGTGCATTTACTAAAAGAGGGAGAATGGTAGCAACCAGGAAAAAAGAAAAAACTAACCGTACACGATTAACTTGCATATCCTTTCTTTAAAGAATTAAAATTAGTGTAATTAACAAAACGGATTGTAAAAATAGTGTTATGATACATGTAGAAGCATTTAGTTTAAACCCACTTCAGGAAAACACATATTTGTTGTGGAACGAAAAACGTAAGGCAATTATTATTGACCCTGGTTGTTATTTTACCGCCGAAGAAGAAACGTTGCAAAATTTTATCGAAAACGAAAATCTTACACCCGTTCAACTCATTAATACCCACTGTCATATAGATCATGTGTTTGGTTTAAAGTGGGCTTCCAAAAAATATAATCTTGAATTGTACATCCATCAAAAAGAAGAGCAGGTGCTGCAGTTTGCGCCTGTTACCGGAATGATGTGGGGCTTAAGTGTTGATTTGTACAAAGGTCCGCTTCATTTTCTGCATCATGGCGATGTTGTAAATCTCGATGATGATAAACTGCATGTGTTGTTTACGCCAGGTCATTCTCCGGGAAGTATATGTTTGTCTTGTACAGAGCAAAATTTTTTAATAGGCGGAGATGTGCTTTTTCTTGAAAGCATCGGCAGAACCGATTTACCAGGTGGCAATCATCAGCAACTGTTACAAAGTATAAAAGAGCAGTTATTTGTGATGCCGGATGAAACAGTAGTTTATCCTGGTCATGGTCCTCAAACAACGATTGGTCATGAGAAAAAATACAACCCTTTTCTGAAGGAAATAATCTAAATATCACCTGCAATAAGGTCTTTCTATTGCACGAGCATAAGAATATGAATGAGACAGCTGCACTCAATAATTTTAGAATCCTCCTCGATTCTTGGTTTCTTAGCCAAAAATTTTCTCCCCAAAAATTTTATCAAAAAATACTAAAAAAATTAGTGTGCATAATTAAATTATGTTACTTTTATTGCCTGATTAATTTTGAATTCTAAACAAATAATCATGAGTAATACTGATAAACTTAAAGCCCTAAAACTTACCATTGATAAAATTGACAAAGACTTTGGTAAAGGCAGCGTAATGATGATGAGCGACAGATCAGCGGGTCCTATTGAAGTAGTCTCAACGGGTTCTATTGGTCTTGATGCTGCACTCGGTGTTGGCGGTGTACCTCGTGGAAGAGTAATAGAAATTTACGGACCTGAATCTTCCGGTAAAACCACAATTGCTACCCATATAATCGCTGAAGCGCAAAAAAAAGGTGGCATTTGCGCCATCATAGATGCAGAACACGCATTCGACAGCACCTATGCACAAAAACTTGGGGTTGATGTTGACAATCTGCTAATATCGCAACCCGATTATGGTGAACAGGCTTTGGAAATCGCAGACCGTTTAATTCTTTCCGGAGCATTGGATGTCGTGGTAATTGATTCTGTTGCAGCGCTTGTTCCCAAAGGTGAACTTGAAGGTGAAATGGGTGATAGTAAATTGGGCTTGCAGGCGAGATTAATGAGCCAAGCTTTGAGGAAATTAACAGCGACCATCAGTAAAACAAATACTGTTTGCATTTTCATAAACCAGTTGCGCGAAAAGATTGGTGTAATGTTTGGAAATCCTGAAACTACAACAGGTGGTAATGCATTGAAGTTTTATGCGTCGGTTCGTTTGGATATTCGGCGCATTGCACAAATAAAAGATGGCGATGAAGCAGTGGGTAACCGTGTTAAAGTAAAAGTGGTGAAAAATAAAGTTGCACCACCTTTTCGCAGTGCAGAGTTTGATATCATTTTTGGTGAAGGGGTAAGTAAAATTGGTGAAATACTCGATATGGGTGTGGAACTCGGCATTATTCAAAAAAGCGGTAGCTGGTTTAGTTATGAAGGCAACAAACTTGGTCAGGGACGCGATGCGGTAAAAGAATTATTGCACGATAATCCCGAACTTTCTTCAGAAATTGAAAAGAAGATAAGAGGTAAGCTTAATGAAATTCCTGCGACTGCTTCAGTTGAAGAATAAAATTTTTTGGTTGGTTTAGTAAGTGCAGCCATTACGTTTTTTCGTAGTGGCTTTTGTTTTTTGAACAATTGTCTGTAACAATTTTTCAGGGGAATAAAGTTTCACAATGGTGAGATTGAGAGTTAAACTATATGAGAGATTAATAAAAATTTTCCGTTTTATAAGGATAACGTTCTTTGTACAGTTCACGCACTTTTGATAAAATCTTATCCCGCAACTCATCTATATTCATTTTTTCTGTTGCTGAAATAAAAATGCAGTTGCCATCAGTGTTGTGTTCCCATTTTTCGCGAAGTTCTCTCAATATTTCTTGTTTAACAGAAAACTCCAACCATGGATCAATATATTTGTCTTCATACAAATCCATTTTGTTGAATACAACAATAACAGGTTTATCAAATGCATGAATTTCCTGTAAAGTCTTATTTACAACTCCAATCTGTTCTTCAAACTGCGGATGAGAAATATCAACTACATGCATTAACAAATCGGCTTCTCTTACTTCATCAAGTGTGCTTTTAAAACTTTCAACAAGATGATGCGGTAATTTGCGAATAAAACCAACCGTATCGCTTAATAAAAACGGTGTATTTTCAAAAACAATTTTTCTTGTAGTGGTGTCGAGCGTTGCGAATAATTTATTTTCTGCAAATACATCGCTTTTGCTCAATAGATTCATGAGTGTGCTTTTGCCCACATTGGTATAACCCACAAGCGCAACACGGATAAATTCACCACGTTCTTTCCGCTGCGTGCTCGATTGTTTATCTATTTCTTTTAAACGTTTGCGCAACAATGCAACTTTATCGCGTACAATACGGCGGTCTGTTTCAATTTCAGTTTCACCGGGACCGCGAGTGCCAATACCGCCACCTAATCTTTCGAGGTGTTTCCACATGCCTCTTAATCTTGGCAACAGATATTGGTATTGTGCAAGCTCTACCTGTACTTTCGCTTGCGCTGTTCTTGCGCGGCGCGCAAAAATGTCGAGAATAAGATCACTGCGATCAATGGTTTTAACGTTGAGTATTTTTTCAATGTTGGTTATTTGCGAGCCGCTTAACTCGTCATCGAAAATAATTACATCAATATTTCTGCCGGTGATATAATTTTTTATTTCTTCGAGTTTTCCTTTGCCTATAAAAGTGCGGGAATCTGGATATTTTAATTTTTGTGTAAAGCGCTTCACAGCCATAGCTCCTGCAGTTTCAGCAAGAAAGGCGAGTTCATCAAGGTATTCATCAACCTGTTCATAGGTTTGCTCTTCGTGCACCAAGCCAATCAGTATAGCCCGTTCTTCCTGTTTTATTTTTCTCTGTTGTTCAATCAAAGCCTGGCAAATTTTTTTTGCAAAGATAATTTTATTGGAATTAGATGAACAAGAACGGCGTTGTGAAAGGGGTGTCAAATTACACAAACATGCAGTCACAGTGTTTTACAAATGTCTCGTGTTTCTTTTTGTGTCGTTAAGCCGTTGTAGTTTAATTGCTGAACAAAGTTCTGAAGTATAAGAGCGCGATGCAAAGTGCGTTGCACTGTTCGCACCCCACATTCATTTTCAGATTGAAACTGACGGCTTACACTCACGATTCACAATTGCCGATTCACAACAACCCACCGCTCACAACACTCCCTACTCACTATCTTTGTCGCTTTATGAAAACAAAACCGTTATTACACACTATATTGTCTCCCGGTCTTTTAAATCTTTATGAAGTATCAAACAGTATTGTTGTTATCATTGATGTGTTTCGTGCAACATCAACCATTGCAACAGCATTATACAACGGAGCAGAAAAAGTAATTCCTGTAGCGAATGTTGATGATTGTATAGAACTCGGTAAAAAACTTAAGGCCGTAACAGCAGGCGAAAGAGACGGGAAAGTTATTGAAGGTTTACAACACGGAAATTCACCAGCAGAATATTATCGCCAATTTATACAAGGTAAAACATTAGTGCTAACCACAACTAACGGTACACGTTTACTACACATGGCTTTGGAGAGTGGAGCAGTTGAAGTTATCACAGGTTCGTTCCCAAATATTTCATCAGTATGCGAGCATCTTATGGAAAAAAACAAAGACGTAATTCTTGCCTGCTCTGCATGGAAGAACCGTTTTAATCTTGAAGACACTTTATTCGCAGGCGCAGTTATTCATCGCATAAAAGAAAATTTCTCCATTAAATGCGACAGCAGTCTTATGGCAGAAGAAATGTACCAAATGCATAAAGAAGACATGCATCATTTTATTCGCAAAACATCGCACTGGCACAGGCTTGCATCTTATGGTCTTGAAAAAGACCTTGATTATTGTGTAACGCCTGATGTTGCAAATGTGCTTCCGGTTTATAAAAATGGAGCATTGGTATCGGAATAAATAACTAAAAATATTTCTTCGCTCTCGTAAACCAAAAATCACGATACAGTAATGTGATACTGGCCTGCACATAATTTTCTCGAATCAAATTATTTTTTGTCGTTCCTCTTGTTCCCACTCCCAAGTTAAATTGATAGCTTAAATCTTTTCCAAATTCAGTTCCCTTCATGTTGAAGCCAATACCTGCAGTAACGGCATAGTCTTTTAACTGCACGCCATTAATTTTTAAGTATGAGTTATTATAATAATAGCCACCTTGTATATAATATTTCTCAAAAGAAACACCCTTGTACCAACTTTTATGCGAGTACTCCACACCGCCGGAAATACGTGTACTATTGAGCAATTCATAATTCAATCCCCTGTATTGAAGATTACTCCAAAGCTGTCTTTGATAATCCACGCTAACTGTAAACTTGTCTTTATGTACCATTGAAATGCCGCCCCCATAAATAGTCGGAATCGTAAAATAATTTGTCTTTAGTGATTCTTTGGTGACAATCGTTCCGCTGTCTTGTGAAACAGTAACTGTGTAATTCGCATTTAAATTTGTTTTGCGGGCCGCAACTGCTCCCACACTCATTGACCAATTTTTATTCAGCTTTAAATCGTATTGCCATCCTGCCTTAAAATAAATTTTGCTTGTATAAAATTGATTGGTAGTAATAATCGGGGCAGAGGTTAATCCAATGCTATCTGTATAGAACGTTTCTTTTTGTGTAAAGTTTCCAAACAAAACCGTGCTTTGAAGTCCAAGCCTCACATTTTTTGCAATAGTAAATGCATTCGACAAATAAATTTGATTCAATCCACCATTGCCTTCATAATAAGCCGGTGCATAATGATCAGAACCCTGAATATTTTTTGTACTGTAAAAAGAATAGTTGCTTGTGCTGAATGGCATTAGCCCCAAACTCGCCGCCCACTTGGGTCTTAGTTTAATAGCAACTGCAAATTTTTCTACGGAAAAATCTGTTGAGCGGTTATTATCAATGGTAATATTGTTACCGCGATAAGTAACATCTTTATATCGCATTGCAACTTCCATCGAAAAATAATGATCGGCAAGCTTTGAGTACGATGCAGGATTTGCATGATACATAAATCGCGAAGAAGAAAGACTCAAACCTGTATTTCCCATACCCGAAGACCTGTCGAATGTACTTTGTTGTATATCTCCAACACCGATGATTGAATATGGTGAAACATCGTTTTGTGCAATTGATTTTTGCTGCACAAAAATTATGATGCTGAAAAGGATGAATAATTTTTTCATAGCAGTTTATTGTACAGCCAAATAGTAAAGAATAAGTTGTGTTTGTGAAGTTTTATTTTTATTGTCACCGATTAACACACGATTAAATGTTGTTTCAAATTGTGGCGAAGCAGGAGATATAATCAATCCGTAACTATTGTTTGTGCTGATGGAGATAATACTTTTTAAATAAGAAGTGATGTCGTAACTGTAGTAAGTGTTCCCATATAGCTCATCAATTTGTAATGCACCTGTTTGTATGTTTCCAGAAGCATCAGAAATAGCCGTACCTATTTTATTCGATGCATCTGTTGAGCTAAGAATTAGTTTTGGCGGTAAGGGGTAAATACCACCAAAAGTTCCATTCACCGGTTTTACTTTCAACTGTGCGCTCATCAATTGTACATAGCCCGCTGTTTGCAGCATACTTCGCAGATAGGGGAAACGAAATTTTATAACTGTACCTGTAGTTCCCTGCAAGTAACCAACGCTGCTTGTAAGTGACGTATTTATTTCATTGTTTGTTGCGCTGATATTGCTCAACGCAGTACCGGTTCTGTCAACAGAAATATTTTCAAACTGATAATCTTTGTTGTATAATGAAAAATCAACTTGCTTAGCTGTAAGAAAAATACCTTTTGTTTTGTAATGTAACCGTGCAATAACGCTATCTGTAAAACCAAACACAAACGCAGATTGACCTGCTGGTGCAATGCAGAAGCCTTTAAAATAATTGATAAACGCATCCGAAGATTTCATTGCATCAGCGCTTGATGCAAGCATATTCAACCACTCCACTCCCAACTCATCGTGCAAATGAATGTGAATGATCGAATCGCTTCCGTTTGGTCGCAGCGTAAAAGTTTTTTGTGCAAGCGGCGATTCATAAACTGCAAATGAATCATTGCTGAAAATATAGGATGCACCCGATGTAGGTTTTATATTTTGCGCAAGCCGAAACACTTGCAGCGTAAGAGGTTTCAGCGTATCGCCGTAAAAAGTTTTATTTAAATGAAGCAACAATTCAAGTGAATCGAAAATGGCATTGCTGAAACTATCCTTATACGAAGGTGGCGCTACTTGTAAATAACTTTTTGCTTTTGCAGTGCCGAAATAAGGGTCGCTGTAAATACCTGCAACACTGCCATCAATACCGCTGGTTTTAAACGAATCTATATAAACAGTTGTTATTTCGGTTGTTACCGTATCAACGTAAACCACCTGTGTATTGCTGTTGTTTAAAAATTGTGAGCCAAATGATATGTCGGGTTTTTTGCAGGAGCTTATCAAAAAAAGTAAGAGCACAATTGTAAAGCTTAGTTGTGTTAAATCGTTGAATATATTTTTTTTGTAACCAGCTTTTGTACATGCATGAGGCTTCTGTTGCGTCGCACACTTCAACTGAAAGTAATTCTCTTCATCAATCCGAAGTAGATGCCTCCCTGCCCGTCCGTCAGGCGGGATTTCCCTGCATGACCAGCTAAAGTATATTAATGAAGCTGAAATTTTTTTCATCAGCATTTGAATGATTTCTCTGCTTGTCATGCTGACGAAGGAAGCATCTATATTCCTATCGAGTACAGTTGTGTTACTTGAATGACTATACTGTTGAAAAGTGAGATTACTGTTTAAGGTGCTTGTGTTTGTGTATTTATGTTTTTGAAGTTGTGTATTTAACGAAGCTGAAGTTTTTTTGCTGAATAATGAATAGAACGTACAAGAGTGCGACGCAAGAAAAGTTTTATAGTAGCAATCCAGTTTGGCTCCAAAGAAAAAAAACCACCTGTTTCTTTCACAGGCATTATTTCGTGCAACAGATTTTGCCTTTATCATGCAACAATGATAGAACGCCGCGCTGTTACAGAATTGTTACTATGTATCAACAATGTTTTTGTATAGACTATCGCGTTTTATTTACCGATAAAAACAGTCGCTGCAATTTTGATGCGCAACAATTTCTTTGTAGGGTTTGGTGTTGATAGATAAATAGACGGCATTCGTCTGTAAAAAATATTTACATATCTGTTTTAACAAAATCAGCCGATACGTTACTGATAATTTGGGCTTCAAAACGAATTAACATGATTAAGCTAAAGTATTATTTGTCTTTTGTATTTGCGGCAACAATTGCGGGTTGCGTAAAAGATGGTTCTTCTACTGATGAGGAAGATGGTAATTGGATAAGGCGCTCTGAATTTGAAGGCGTGGCAAGAACTGAAGCAGTTGCTTTTGTGATTGGTGATACAGCATACATTGGAACAGGTTACGACGGCGAAGATCGTTTACAGGATTTTTGGAAGTATGACCCATCGGAAGATTTTTGGCAACAACGTGCACAGTTTCCCGGTACTGCACGCAGCTCTGCGGTTGGCTTTGCAGTGAATGGCAAAGGTTATATAGCTACGGGTTATGATGGTGTAAACGATTTGAAAGATTGCTGGCAATATGATCCTTTAACAAATTCGTGGGTGCAAAAAGCAGACTTTGGTGGCAGCGCAAGATACGATGCAGTGGCTTGCGGCATTGGCGATAAAGGATATATTTCAACCGGCTACGATGGTAATTACTTAAAAGATTTTTGGGAATATGATCCTGCAAAAGATGTGTGGATACAAAAAATAAGTATGGGCGGCGATAAGCGTACAGCTGCGATAGCATTTGTACATGATAACAAAATGTACATCTGTCTTGGTAACAACAATGGTCAAACAGTAAATGATTTATGGGAATATGATTCATCAACAGATGCATGGACAGAGAAAAGAAAACTAACCAACGTGAGCGATGATGGTTATGATGATGATTATTCTGATATAGCAAGATATAACGCTGCTGCCTTTATAATTGGCGACAAAGCTTACATAAGCACAGGAACAAACGGTAGCCTCATTAACAAAACGTGGGAATATGATTTCACTAATGATGTGTGGAACAGAAAAACTGCATTTGAAGGAAGTGCAAGAACAGGTGCAGTGTCGTTTTCTGTAAGGGGCAGAGGTTATATTGCAACAGGCAGTAGTGGTTCAAGTTATTTTGATGACATCCTCGAATTTTTACCAAACGAAACATACAATGAAAATGATTAGATATTTTTTTGCGGGTTTGTGTGTTGTGTATGTTTTTGTTGGCTGTACTGATTCTCCGAAGCCTGACGATAAGTTGCCTGTTGAAGTTTTAGCAGTGCCCTCGAAAGAAGGATGGGGTTATGAAATTTGGGTTGACAATAAAATTTTTATCAAACAAAATTTTATTCCGGTTGTGAGTGGCTATCATGCATTTTCAAATAGAGAGCAGGCGATTGCAACCGGTAATCTTGTTTTGAAAAAAATAAAAGAAGGAAAGTCTCCGATGATTACACTTGATGATTTGAAGAAGTTAGGGGTTGAAACAAGCTTTAGTAATTAAGTTTGAAAGACTTTGTACGAATCGAACGCAGATTATCAGGATTTATAATGATTTTATCTGCGAATATCCTTTCAATCATTATCATCTTCGTTCTGTCTTCATTCGTGTAATTCGCGCAACTTCGTGCCCTCACTTTATATCAAAATCAATCACCACGTTTTCCGTTTTAGGATGCGACTGACATGTAAGAATATATCCTTGTTCAATCTCTTCGGGTTCTAAACTGTAATGAGCATCCATTTCTACTTCACCTTCCAGCAACTTTGCTTTACACGTGCTGCATACGCCACCTTTGCAACTGTACGGAAGTTCTATTCCTTGCATTAAAGCAGAGTCAATAATTGCTTCACCATCTTTTTCAACGTCAAAATCAAAAACAATTCCATCGAGCTTTGCGGTTACTTTACTAACAGCCTTCTTCTCTTTTGCGGCTCTTTCAATTTTTACTTTTGGCTTTTTGCTTTCTGCTGTGGTGAACAATTCGAAATGTATTTTTTTCTCATCCACATCATGTTGCTGTAAAAAATTTTTTACGGTGAACAACATTTCTTCGGGACCGCAAATAAAAAATTCATCTGCATGTATATCGAGCACTTTATCAAAAAGCAACGCACATTTTGCTGCATCAATTCTTCCATGATTGATTTCTGCATCGGTCATTTCTCTGCTCAACACATGGATAATGCTGAAGCGGTCAATGTATTTATTCTTTAGAGCTTCCAACTCTTCACGAAAAATAATCGAGCTTCTGTTACGATTGCCATACACAAGCGTAACATTGCTTTTTGATTCTACTGCGAGAATTGTTTTAATGATCGAAATAACCGGAGTAATACCGCTACCTGCTGCACAAAATATGTATGATTTTTTATGTTGAGGATTTAGCTCTGTATAAAAATGACCAAGCGGTTGCATTACTTCAAGCACATCTCCCGGTTTCAACAATTCGTTTGCATAAGCAGAAAACAAGCCACCTTCTGCTTTTTTCACTGCAACCTTCCATTCGTTTTCAAGTGGTGAACTGCATAAAGAGTAAGACCGGCGTACTTCTTCGCCGTTGATAAAAGTACGCATGGTAAGATGTTGCCCGTGCTTATAAAGAAATTTTTCCTGAAGTTCTTGCGGTATATCAAACACGATAGATACGCAATCCGAAGTCTCTTTTTTTATTTGCTTTATGCGAAGTTTTTCAAAATGAACTGACATGAATGCTCCTAAATCCCGTGAATATGAGACTTTGTAGTTTCTAAAATTTAATCTCGTTTTTTCAAGCCCTCAATCAAAATAGTTACCATGTTTTCTTCAAGTTCTTCACCGCTTACTTTATGTGTGCTGCGATGCCAAGATTCAATTCCTGCAACAGCGTGCAATACAATAAGCACCGCCGTTGATGCATCAATCTTATTAATTTGACCCTGCTCAATTCCCTGCTGAACAATTGCAGCAAAGCGTCTGCGATAACCGCGTCGCTGATTTTGATAATTCGACAAATATGGCTCGGCTAAGTAACGCCATTCCCTGTCGCTTACATAAACCTCTTCAAAATTTTCAATCATTTGCCGTATGTGAAACCGCAGCAAAGTTTCGAGCTTCGAAATTGCTGGCGCATCGCTTGCCTCAACAGCGGCAATATGGTCGTAAAAAAGATTTGCTACGTTAAAGCATATATCGTGTAGCAGTTCGGCTTTGGAACGTATATGATTGTACAGGCTTGCGGCTTCCACGCCCACTTTCACCGCAAGGTCACGCATGCTCGCCGCTTTGTAACCCCGCTCTCTAAAAAGTCGCGCCGCTGCTTTTAGTATCACCTCTTTGCGTGATACATCTTTTTCCGTTTGTATTCTTGCCATGCTGCAAAAATAACGTTCATTAGTATATTTCTTAACAATGATTTTTGGGGGACGAGCTGTGGTTTTTCATAGCATCACCTCTTGTGTCACTCACTTGTACGTTCTGAACTTTATTGGGCAAGTCGGAAAGTCGGTAAAGTCAAAAATTTGGAAAAAAGTATTCGTTTAGATAAAATCGGTCGGTTACATAAAAAATAAATTCTGCCGATGTAAAAATGTTATTTTGCGTTATTCTTATAATAACTAAACATGATAAAACACATTCTTCTTTTTCTTGCTGCAATTTACTTTTCGTTGACAACTGCCTCTGCACAAGCAAAGAATAGAATTACTGTAATCGCATACTACGCCGGCGATGCAAAAACGGTTGATGAATACCCCATAGAAAAGCTTACACACATTATTTTTAGCTTCTGCCATTTGCGCGGAAACAAATTAACCGTTGATGGTAAAAACGATGCTGCTACAATAAGACATCTTGTATCACTGAAGAAAAGAAACTCTTCATTAAAAGTTATTTTATCATTGGGTGGATGGGGCGGCTGCAAAACATGTTCTGAAGTTTTTTCGACCGATGCAGGCAGAAAAGAATTTGCACAATCAGTAAAAAACCTTTGTGAAGAATATAAAACAGATGGCATTGATATTGATTGGGAATATCCTGCAATCGAAGGTTATCCCAATCATCAATATTTACCTGAAGACAGGCACAATTTCACATTACTGATGCAAACATTGAGGCAAACGCTCGGCAATAAATATGAAATAAGTTTTGCCGCCGGTGGGTTTACAAAATTTCTTCAGGAATCAATTGAGTGGAATGCAGTAATGCCTTTTGTTGACAAAGTAAATCTTATGACCTATGACCTTATAAATGGCTACAGCATTGTAAGTGGTCATCACACTCCGCTGTATTCGACATTTGAGCAAATCGAATCAACAGACAATGCCATAAGGTATCTTGATTCTGTTGGTGTTCCTAAAAATAAAATGGTAATCGGCGCTGCATTTTATGCAAGAATTTTTATTGCAGATACAAATGCCAACAATGGGTTATATCAGCCGTGCAAGTTTGAAAAAAGCGTTAGCTATAAAAATTTTACAAGAAAAGAATTGGAAGCACAAGGCTACAAATATTATTGGGACGATACTGCAAAAGCACCTTACATGTACAATCCTGAAACAAAAAAGATTTACACTTTTGATGACGAGAAATCGTTAGCACTCAAAACAAAATACGCCATTGATAAAGGACTTAACGGAATTATGTTTTGGGAATTAGCAAACGACAACAATAACCACGATTTGTTGAACGCAATTGATAAAGCAGCCCATGAATAAACCTACAATACCTATAAACGAATAAACCATAAACGAATAAACCAATTAACTGATTAACTAATAAACCAATAAACAATAAACTATTTCAGATACAGCATTTTTTCCACCACAGGCTTAAAGCTTTCGCTAAGAGGTAATTCAATTTTATCTATCACAACAAGGTCACGTTTTATAGAAGTTATTTTATCTGTATTCACGATATACGATTTATGTATGCGTATAAACTTGTGACCTGCAAGCTTTTCTTCCATCGCCTTCATGCTCATTTTTGTGATAACAGGTTTTGCAGAAGAAGCAATAAATATTTTTATATAGTCTTTCATTCCCTCAATATAAACGATTTCCGAAAACACAACTTTTACAAGGTTGTACTCAACATGCACAAAAAAATAATTGGCGGGTTCTTCCTGTTTCGAAGATGCATTTTGCAGATTGAATAATTCATGAGCTTTGTTACACGCTCTTAAAAATCTGTCAAAAGAAACTGGTTTAAGCAGATAATCTACAACATTGAAATTGTAACTCTCCAACGCATATTTTTCATAAGCGGTAACGAGTATAACCATTGGCGGTTGTGGCAATGTTTGTAAGAATTGCAGCCCACTTAATTTGGGCATTTGAATATCGAGAAAGATAAGGTCAATCTTTTCCTGTTGCAACACCTCAATTGCTTCTATCGCATTTTTACAGGTTTTTACCAATTCTAAATAAGGAACTTGTTTAATATTATCTGCCAACAGTTCCAATACCAGTCTTTCATCATCAACAGCAATACAACGCATCATTTTAATTGCAGTGTTAAGTGAACATGAAAAAGGTTATGTTCTTTTTTTACGACAAGGTTATGTTCTTTCGGATAAAGCAACATTAATCTTGATTGTACATTTTCAAGACCGATGCCGGAGCCGCTGTCTTTACTTTCATTTACATCATCATTATATTTATTCTCTACATCAAACTCAAGTTTTTTGTTTTGTACTGCAAGACAAATTTGTATAATTGGCTCATCGACTCCCATTCCATGTTTGAAAGCATTTTCTACAAAAGGAATCAGCAACATGGGTTCAATGTTTCCTTGTAAATCTTCTTTTGAAATTTCAGTATTCACTTCTATTCTTACATCTTCACCAAATCTTAATTTTTGCAGATCAACATAACTTTCAAGATATTCTATCTCTTTTGACAGAGTTATTTTTTTTTCATCTGATTCATACAGCATATAACGCATAAGATCAGAAAGTTTTATTAATGCAGGTTCAAGTTGTTCCGATTTTTTTCTCGCAAGAGAAACCAAATTCGTCAATACATTAAAAATGAAGTGAGGATTTATTTGCGACCGCAGAAACTTCAGCTTTATGGATAACTGCTCTGCGATGATTTCTTTTTGTTTTTTGTCGTGCTCAATTTTATCAAAGATGAGGCGGTAAATGGTGCTTGCGATAAGAAACGGTAATGATGGAAAAAACAGGATACGGTATGCCCATTCATCCAAAATAATTTCAGGATACCATTGTATAGTTAAAAACAGTTTTAAATAATAGGAAACCATCATTACAGCAGCCATTATTATTATAAAAAGCCACCATTTTCTCTTATTGAAGAATAAAGGGTAAAAAACAAATGCATTTAAATAAAACAATCCAACGTTATAAAGATTGGTAATAAGAAAAAAAGAAGAAGGAAAAAACCCGGGTTTCGTATTTCTTGTATCAATAAAAAGATGAGGCAATGTAAAAAGCAAGCTCCAGACAATAATATGGAACACAGCAGGAATATATTTTGAGTTTATTTTTAAAGCCATTGTTTCCTCTTGTTATGCGAAGGTAGTACTCGCATTTATCCTAAATTAAGAGGGAAAGCAAGATTGTTATTTGTATCTGCAAGTTGGAAAAATGAGAAGACAAGCATTGAAAACTCTTAGCCGATATTTCATTTTGATTCGCCGATAATAAAAGCAGTCTAAACGATTGCGAGCTAAAAAAGCATAAGCGCAAAGTAATATTGCTGCGTCAAATAAACGTTATGGTTAATAATTCGTACCCCCTTTCTAACACGTATTCTCCTATTGTTGAAAACGCTTGCTATTACAAGATTGCTCAAAACGAAATTATCTTTACTTACAAGCAGACCAATCCAAAAAATAACTTTCGCTGCGATTGTGCTAACAAGTACTTCTATCGCCCTTCTGCACATAAAGCGAATAGAAAGTTTGCTTATGATTTGATGGATTAAAAGAGCGACCAAAGTCTGACCGTCCCGGTCCGACTTTTTCGCACCTAAGCACTCGTGACTTTTGTTAGAATCCATGCTTCTTCTGCATGGTCAGACCGGGCCAGTCAGACCCTTGATTAACCTTTATCCGACTTCCTTTCTCGCGACCATTGTTAATATTGTCCCCACACCAACCTGCTCGTTTGTTTCATTCATTACTTCAACAAACCACTTTACAATGCCTTTGGGAATATCGTTTTCATCTTTTCTTTCCTGTGCGATTTTTTCCTTACACGTGAAGCGAACTTGGATAGTGTTGCCTGCATAAACCGGTTTGGTAAAACGAAATTCATCAATACCGTAATTGAGCAGTACCGGGCATTTGAGGCTGTTCTCCACAAACAAACCTGCGGCGACGCTCAAAATTAAATAACCATGCGCAACAGGTTTTTCAAACGGTGTTCCTTCGAGCGAAGTTGCATCTACATGTGCATAAAAATGATCCCAGCTGAGATTGGCAAAATTTACAATATCACCTTCAGTGATGGTGCGTTTTCCAGTAATTAACTGGTCGCCGATTTGCACCTCTTCAAAATATTTTCTGAAAGGATGAACCACATCGTGCTTCCCTTTCGCGTTGGGTTGATAAACATTCGTGATGGCAGTAATAGTTGTTGGAGAGCCTTGTACCGCTACTCGTTGCATATAATGTTTTACGCCTCGTACACCACCCATTTCTTCACCGCCACCTGCGCGTCCAGGTCCGCCATGAACCAGCAATGGCAACGGTGAACCATGACCGGTACTTTCTTTTGCGCAATCGTTATTAAGCACAAGTATTCGTCCATGATGCGATGCAGCGCCCAATACATATTGTTTTGCAATTGCGTCGTTGACTGTTACAATCGTTGAACATAACGAACCTTTACCCATCTTCGAAAGCACAATTGCCTCATCCATTGAGCGGTAAGGCATAAGCGTTGATACGGGACCGAAAGCCTCTACTTCGTGCACTTCATTTGAATGCAAAGGGTCTTCATTGAGTAACAACACCGGACTTAAAAAAGCTCCTTTCTCCGCATCAGCATCAATCACTTCAACACTATCGAGTGAGCCATAAATAATTTGAGACGATGCAAGCAATTTCTGAATCTGTGTTTTTACTTCGGCTCTTTGACTTTGCCCAGCAAGAGCACCCATTCTTACTTTTTCGTTCAAGGGGTTGCCAATAGTTGTTTGCGACAAAGCTTTGCCTAAAGCAATATGTACGTCTTCAAGTTTGTTTTCAGGAACAAATATTCTTCTTATAGCTGTGCATTTCTGTCCTGCTTTTACAGTGATTTCTTTACGCACTTCTTTTATAAATATATCCCACTCAGGCATGTTTGGTGTAACATCATCTCCCAATACAATGCAGTTAAGTGAATCTGCTTCCATATTAAAGGGAACACTCTCATATAGAATGTGCGGATTACTTTTGAGCTTTAACGCTGTGGATTTTGAACCGGTGAAAGTTATTACATCTTGTGAAGTAACGTAATTAAGCATATCTCCCGCAGAACCGCAAATCAATTGCAATGCGCCTTGAGGCAAAATGCCTGATGCAATTATTTCCTTTACCACTGCTTCAGTTAAATATGCAGTAATTGTTGCAGGCTTTACCACAGCAGCAACACCCGCCAATAAATTCACTGCAATTTTTTCAAGCATGCCCCATACAGGAAAATTAAAAGCATTGATATGAATAGCAACTCCTTCTTTCGGAACAAGAATATGCTGCCCCATAAAAGTGCCACTCTTACTAAGGTTATCACCTTCGCCATCAAGACAAAAACTTTCATTGGGAAATTTTCTTCGCAGCGATGCATTTGAAAACAAATTACCAATACCACCTTCAATATCTATCCAGCTATCGGCTTTTGTAGCACCGGTCATATAGCTGATTTGATAAAATTTTTCAAGATGATTGCGCAGATGCAATGCAAGAGCACGCAACATCAAACCACGTTCATAAAAAGTCATTTTTCTCAAAGCAGGTGAACCAACGGTTCTTCCATATTCAAAAATTGATTTAAAATCTAACCCTTCTGTAGAGGCAAGTGCAATCGCTTCACCGGTAACAGCATTGTACAATTGTTGACCATCACCATCACCGGTTATCCATTTACCCAAAATATAATTTCCAAGTTTTTCCATAAAGATTAGTTGAGCCGCAAAGCTAACGAATGATAGCAATGACCGTCAACGCGGTACTGTAGTAAATTATTTATTTTTACAAAAAATTATTCAACACATTTGCTTATCACTGAAGAATCGCAAGATATCTTGTAAAAGATTGGCTTTAAAAAATGATTAATAAATACAATTCTGTATGGATTTCCGTTACCATATTGAAGCAATATCTTATAATGCAAAAAAATGTAAGTACGCATGAGTCCTAAACCTGATATTACCGCTGCAATCACAGCCGTTGGTGGATTTGTTCCTGATTGCAGAATTACCAATGCCGATTTAGAAAAAATGGTGAGCACCTCCGATGAATGGATTGTAACCCGCACCGGCATTCGCGAAAGAAGAATTTTACGCGATCCCGAAAAAGCTACAAGTGATTTGTGCATCGAAGCCATCAATGAAATCCTTTGGAAGAAAAAGCTTGACCCAAAAGATATTGAGTGCATTATTTGCTGCACTATGACGCCCGACATGCAACTTACCGTTACTGCAGCATACATTGCATGGAAAATTGGTGCAGTGAATGCATGGGGATATGATTTCACTGCAGCGTGTTGCGGTTTCTTGTATGGACTTACAACTGCTGCGAGCTATATAGAAACAGGCAGGCATAAAAAGGTTATTGTAGTGGGTGCAGATAACATGACTGCCTTTGTGGATTATAAGGACAGAAACACTTGCATTCTTTTTGGCGATGGCGGCGCGGCTGTGCTTCTTGAACCAAACGAAGAAGGTCTTGGCGTTCTTGATAGCACTTTTGGAAGTAATGGTTTTGGCAGACAGCTTATGCATCAAAAAGCAGGTGGTTCCTTGAAGCCGGCATCCCATACAACGGTTGATGCCCGCGAGCATTACGCTTACATGGATGGCAAAGCAGTGTTTAAATATGCCGTTAACTGTATGAGCGAGTCTGTGCTTACTATTATGCAACGCAACCATCTTACAGCCGAAGATATAGCTTGGGTTGTGCCGCATCAGGCAAACCTCCGCATTATTGAAGCGGTAGCAAACGAAGTGAAAATTCCCATCGAAAAAGTGATGCTGAATATTGAAAAGTATGGAAACACTATTGCCGGCACGCTTCCACTCTGTTTGTGGGATTGGGAACCTCGTTTAAAAAAAGGCGATAATATTATTCTTGTATCATTCGGTGGTGGTTTTACATGGGGCGCTACATGGCTTAAATGGGGCTATGATGGTCCAAAGCCTGTTGACTCTTATATCGCTCGCTGATTGTTTTTTAAATTTTTTTATTGACCCAACTGATGTTTTTATGGCATCACCTGTTGCGTCGTCACTGACCCCGAGTTTGACTTGTGCGCTGCATCGGGGAACTCTTGTACTGCAACAATTCTGTTAGACAAATTTGGTCTAACCAGCCATTCTCGCGATAACTATAGAATAATTAAACCGGGATAGTCAGACTATAGCACCTCTGCTTTTAAGCAATTATTAAGGGAGTTTATCAATCAAACATTTACACCTCGCTCATTGTTATATTTATTTCTCATAAAATATTTCCTATGTTATTACACGTACATTCTGAAAATCCAAATCCACGTCATCTAAGAACGATAGCAGAATGTTTACGCGATGGTGGCATTGTGATTTATCCTACAGATACTATTTATGGTTTGGGCTGTGATATTTATCAGCCAAAAACAATTGAACGGATATGCCGTATAAAAAATGTTGATTCAAAGAAAGCGCAGTTCAGTTTTGTATGTTATAGTTTGAGCGATCTTAGTAAATACACAAAAAGCATATCAACACCATTATATCGTTTACTAAAAAACCATTTGCCGGGTCCTTACACTTTTATTCTGCCGGCAAGCAAAGAGGTACCGAAAATTTTGCAAAGCAAAAAAAATACGATTGGTTTACGTATTCCGGATAACGCTATTGCATGTTCTATAATACAAGAACTTGGCAATCCGATTCTCTCCACATCGTTGCCGGGAGAAATGGTAGAAGAATATACCGATCCCGAACTCATCTATGAAAATTTTAAAAACACAGTTGATATTGTTGTTGACGGCGGTATTGGAGGGATGACTCCTTCAACCGTGATAGACTGCACAAAAGAACCTTACGAATTAATAAGAATGGGAGCAGGTGAATGGGAAATGACTGAAGTGGTGAATGGGCAACGGTGAATAAAGGAGCAGTGAGCGCAAATGAGGGAGTATTTTACATTAGTCAAAAGCCCAAAGGGCTTTAATCTGAATAGCCCAGAATGAAATTCAGGGAGAAGATAAAACAAAACCAATCCAACCCCGAAGATGTTGAACATTCTACTTGTTTTCTTCATAAACAAATTCAAATTCTAACTGATTAGGATCAATGTCAAAACTTCTGCGATGGTATTTGCACAAACCAAATTGTTCAATAGCAAGACGATGTTCTAAAGTGCCGTAGCCTTTATTGCTTTTCCAGTTATAGTGAGGAAATTCTTCGTGAAGATTCATCATATATTCATCGCGGTAAGTCTTTGCAAGAATGCTCGCAGCCGCTATGCTTGCAAAAGTGGCATCACCATCAACAATGCAGCGGTGGGGAATGTCTTTATACGGTGTAAAACGATTGCCATCTATCAGCAATAATTGAGGTTGCACGCTTAACGTATCAAGCGCTTTGTGCATCGCTTTGAACGATGCTTTTAAAATATTGATAGTATCAATCTCTTCATGGTCGCACATGGCAACTGCGAAAGCGATTGCACGTTTTTCAATATACTTTCTTAGCTTAAATCTTTTTTCGGCAGGAACTTGTTTGCTGTCGTTCAAATCAGGATGGTAAAACTTTGGCGGTAATACAACCGCTGCCGCAAATACCGGTCCCGCATAGCATCCGCGGCCTGCTTCGTCGCAACCGGCTTCGGTCAACTCCTTTTGATAAAAACGTTTTAGCATGATTTGATACGCGAATATCTTATTCACAATGATTTTATAAACGTTTATCAAAAAATATTTATCAACAATTCTGCCAATACCTTTGCACAATTTGTGTGGAAAAGCTGCGAGCCTTGAGCTATGTGCCACGAGGCAAAGTCCTTGAAGCTTGCAGATAATGGCTTACAGCTTTCTAAAAATCATAGCGAGTGATAACAACAGCAACAGAAAAAAATTTAGTGAAGACAGAAAAACAAAACCGCATTATTGCAAGATGGTTATTGATTGGTGTAGTGATGCTTATTGTTCAAGTATTATTAGGTGGCATTACACGATTAACTGGCTCGGGTCTTTCCATTACAGAATGGGATCCTATTATGGGCGCCATACCGCCGTTAAACGAAACGCAGTGGCAGCAAGCATTTGAAGGTTATCAAAAAATAGCGCAATACAAATATTTAAACAGCAATTTTACTCTAAGCGATTTTAAATTCATCTTCTTTTGGGAATGGTTTCATCGCTTATGGGCAAGATTAATGGGCTTTGTGTTTTTAATTCCGTTCATTTATTTTTTGGTGAAGAGTTATTTTAAAAAATGGATGATAACGCCGCTTGTGATGTTGTTTGTGCTCGGCGGGATGCAGGGATTGATTGGGTGGATAATGGTAAGTACGGGATTGAATGATCAAAATCTTTATGTTACCCATTTTAGTCTTGCCATTCATTTTATTGCTGCAATGATTTTGATTGGATACACTTTGCTCTTTGCACTGATGTTGCTCGTGCCGAAAAAACAACGTGTATCGAATTCATCTCTCAAAAACTTTGCTCTAATAATTACAGTAGTGCTATTAGTACAACTGATCTATGGCGCATTTATGGCGGGACTGAAAGCGGCAAACACAGCGCCAACGTGGCCTTCCATCAATGGATATTTTATACCACCAAATATTTTTACAGAAAGTTTTGTAGAAAGTTTTTTACATAATCCTACCGCAATTCAGTTTATTCACCGCACACTTGCTTATGTAATTTTTATTCTCATAGTTATTTGGTGGTGGAAGGCACGAAGAATAAATGTTTCAAGATCGTTTAATAAAGCAAAGCATCTGCCGTTTATTCTTGTGTTGATGCAAGTGTTGCTCGGCATTTTTGCAGTGCTTACAAGCACCTCGATTGTTCATGGTAAGTTTGGCCTATTCGAATCGCTTGCAGAGTTGCATCAATTAACAGGCATGTTGCTACTGTTGAGTCTGCTCGCAGTGCTTTATATTTTAAAATCTCCTGTACGCACATAAAAAATAGATTAATATTCCCTGTTGTGATTAGCCTTGCCTTGCGGTAAATTGTTTTTGTATTACCTTTTCTTCATATTTTTTCTATGCAAACTTTTAAAAGCGATATATCGGGCAAGTTGTTTCCAGTATCGCACAAGGTTTCTGCTAAATCATTGCGAAACGGGTTGCTGACAGAAATAAAAAAAGATCATTTAAATTTTGATGAAAACTGTTTTCTCTCCACAGAAGAACTGAATCATTATCGCAATCAATATATTCAAAATTCGCTTACACAGGAGCTTGGAACGTTGAACGATCTCGAAAAGCAAGTGGTCGAAGCAATGAAGAATGATGAAATTTTATCTGACAAACTCAACGATGAAAAAACAGATCATCTTACGTATGGTCAGCGGCTTGCAGATAAGGTTGCATCATTTGGGGGCAGTTGGACTTTTATTTTGTTTTTTGCTGCATTCCTTTTTTGCTGGATGATTTTGAACGTGCTTATTTTAGCTACACATGCTTTCGATCCTTATCCCTTCATTTTATTAAATCTTATTCTCTCTTGCATTGCAGCATTACAGGCGCCTGTAATTATGATGAGCCAAAACAGGCAGGAACAAAAAGATCGTGAACGTGCAAAGAACGATTATATGATCAATCTAAAATCGGAATTGGAAATAAGATTGCTTCACGAAAAAATAGATCACCTTATAGTTAATCAGCATGAAAAATTAATGGAGATACAACAGATACAGATAGATATGATGAATGATATTCTTAACCGCATGGAAAACAAAAAAAGAGTATAAATTCAATTCATCCTAAACGAACAGCATGAAGAAATACCTGATTGGTTTTTTTTATTCATTACCGGTACAGTTGTTATTGCTACATTTTCGCCGTTATCAGGTACTGCTCATATTCTGGTACATTCTTTTTGCTACAATCACGGGTCATTTTCTGCAGCCGTATGGAGCCAACTCGCTTTTTCTTGCGCCTGAATATCTCACAAGAGTTGATGCGTTAAGCATGGCGATTGTTGGTTTTTCAGTTGGTGTGTTTATCATGAGCTGGAACATCGCTACGTTTATTTTGCATACGCGACACATAAAATTTCTCGCAACCACAGCACAGCCATTTTTAAAATTCTGCATCAACAATGCTGTTATTCCGTTGATTTTTCTTGGTGTTTATTTTGGCAGCTCCATCGAATACAATCTTAACCTTGAGTTGGTAAGTACAGGCGATTTAATTATTCTTATTAGTGGCTTTTTAGGCGGATTTATTTTATGCGTTGGTATTTCATTCGGGTACTTTTTTAGTGCCGATAAAAATATTTATCGAACGATGGGTCATGTGATAATTTCGGAGAATAAAAAATATGAAAGAGTTACACGCCGCAAACAAATTCCAAGACAAAAAGGTGATATACGTGTTGATTGGTTTTTAAGTGCGAGCCTTGAATTGCGAAAGCCACGTAATGTGCAACATTACAGTCAGGAGTTTCTCGACAGCATTTTTAAACGTCATCACATCTTTGCAGTAATAGCGATACTGATTTCGTTTTTGTTTCTGCTCCTGATTGGTTTTTTTTCCGACATAAATACTTTTCAAATTCCCGCAGCTGCAAGCATCACTATTTTCTTTGGCATTCTCATCGGCGTTGCAACAGCCATTTCATTGTATCTCGGCAGTTGGAGTATTCCTGCATTAATCGCATGTGCGCTTATTCTTAACTGGCTCTATCAAAAAAATATAATTGATCCCCGAAACAAAGCTTATGGTATAAATTATAATAACGATAAAGAACGCTCTGCATACAATCGAAATACGCTCATGGAAATGGTGGCACCGCAAAATATTGAAGCGGATAAAAAAACTTTCATCACTATGCTGCAAAACTGGAAGAGCAGGCAAGCAAGCGATAAGCCGGTTTTGTTTATCATCAATTCAAGCGGTGGGGGTACACGCAGCGCAACGTTTACATTGAATGTTTTGCAAACGCTCGACAGCGTTACAAATGGTCAACTGATGCCGCACACATTTTTAATAAATGGCGCATCTGGAGGACTTCTTGGTTCTGCTTACTTCAGAGAGTTGTATGCTCAAAGACTTAGGGATACTTCTATTCATTTGCAGGATAAAACTTACTCAACAAATATTTCCCGCGATTTGCTTAATCCTTTATTCTCTTCACTTGTTTCTCGTGACATTATCGGGCCTGTTAGAAAGGTTGAGATAAACGGCGACATGTACATTCGAGACAGAGGTTATGCTTTCGAACAAAAACTCAATTACAACACACGGGGCATTCTTAATAAAACCATCGGCGATTACAAACATGCAGAAGAAAGCGGCGCCATTCCTGTTATGTTTTTTAATTCGGTAATTACACGTGATGGAAGAGAGATGATTGTGAGTTCACATCCTGCACGTTTTCTGATGCAGCCTTTGATTGATTCTGTTCACATCACTTCATGCGAGCCTGACGCAATTGATTTCAATTCGTTCTTTCAGAAACAAGATCCACTTAAGCTCAATGTGCTTTCTGCCTTGCGCATGAATGCCACCTTTCCTTACGTGTTGCCCAATGTATGGTTGCCCACTGATCCCGTTATTGATGTAATGGACGCAGGTCTTCGCGACAATTTCGGTCAGCAAACATCGTTGCGTTTTATCATGAATTTTAAAGATTGGTTGCAGCAAAATACGAGCAAGGTTGTGCTTATTCAAATTCGTGATCGTCCTGTTGGTGATTGGGAGCGCCCATACGAACCAAGCAGTGTTTTTAGTCCTTTTACCAAACCCATTTTTTTACTGCAAAATAATTGGTATCGCCTGCAGGATTATTTCCAAATTGATGAGCTTAATTATGTTGCCCATGCCTTTGGCGACCAATTTTATAAGGTTTCGTTTCAGTATGTTCCCGCCAAAGCCAATGCCAATGCGGCTCTTAGCTTTCACTTAACTGCATCGGAAAAAATAGATATTGAAGCCGCGATGAATGATTCATCAAATGTAAAATCGTTTCAAAAGGTTGTTGATTTGATGAAGTGAGTGAAGGTGTAGGGTAGAATACGGAAGGTGTAAACTTTTAGCGCTATTTCTTTTTATGATACCAGCTATAGTACTTCATAGCATCGTCCCTTGCGTCGCATTTCGTTCATCTGCATTGCCAATGGCATCTTTTGGTTTCAATTCAAAGTTGCAATTGAATTATAAACACTCTCGATGTGTAACCCTGTGCCTTCGTCGATATTTTTCCTATCGCTGGCTTAAGATTGAGGCGATGGTTATGTGTATTGGTAAGGAGAACTTTAACATGCAATAATCACTTTTCTAATTACTTCTCTTCGATAAGCCTGTCTTTCGTTTCATGAAATTCGTGGAGCAACTTTTCAAATGAATTATTTTTTGTTTGGAATATAACACTTAAAAAAACCTTATCATTTTCGGGAAGTACAATCATTGCATCTTCTTTATAAAAAACATTTTCTGCATTCAATTCCGTAAACCATTTATTAAAGCAAACAAATCTTTTTTCCTGTTTCCCATCGTAATCATCGTAATTTACAAGGAGCACAGCATCTGGATTTATTATAAAAAAGTCATTGATAATTTCAGCAATAGTATGTTTGATTCTAAAGTCTGGTTCACATTTTTTTTCTTCATCTTCACCCATTCTTGCTATACCAAATGTATATCCATTAGCTAACAGATTTTGTGGCAACGGAATCAAATCAAAATATTCCGAGGATAATAGAAAATAAACCGAATATCTTAATCCTTTAGCAGTTGAAAAAATATAACGGAAAATATCGTTCTCTGATTCAAGAAACCATGAATAGGCTCTAAACATGTTCTTTGGTCACACGTTTTATTTTAAGGGATGACAAGGGTTTATTTTCTGCCATAGCTCTCTGCAATGCTTTTTTTTGTTTCTGCATTTGCTTTATAGTTTCTGTGGTTTGTTTATTGGAAGACGATATGGTAATTTTTGATTTCATCAATGTAAAAATACAAATTCATGTTCAAAATCTGATTCATTTCTTTGAGAATCGGACAAAAACGAGATTGTCTCCATCCCTACCCATGCTCTCCATAGTTTACAGCCCGACATACTCCTTAAAACTCTCCATAATATTTTTTATTTTTAGTTTTAGTAGTATCACAAATTGTGATACCATTTTAACCAAAACGATTATGCTTAACCAAAAATATCAATCACATTTTAGTCAAGAAGTTTAGAGAATAAAACTTCTTAGTCTAATTAATTAGCCACATTGAACCGTTGCTCAGCAAAGTTCAGAACGTTGAAGTGAGTGACACAACAGACGATGACCAAAGAACCAACTGCTTGTCCAAAAATCTTTCGAAACATTTCATACACTATTAACAAATCTTTCTTTGTATGTACCATTTTCTTTTTTGTAATTTTCCTGCACGAATTTTTAAAACATCTTCAACAAATTTCCCGTCATATATGGAATCTCACAAACGTTTGCCGCTGAAGCGGCTCACCGGTATTGCATGCATTGCAATTTTTATTTCGTGTAACAACAAAGAAAAATTAGTTGACATTGATCCAGCCTTTAGTAAGTACATTGATGCTTATACTTCGGGCGTTGTTTCAAAAAAGAACACGATTCGTATTCAGCTTGCGTCGGATGCTTCTACCACGCACACGCTGAATGAAACATTGAAAGAAGCGCTGTTTGAATTTACGCCTGCCGTTGAAGGCAAGGCTTACTGGACAGACGCACGAACGCTGGAATTTAAGCCAGACAAGGATTTGCAGACCGACCAGTTGTATGAAGTTGCATTCAAATTAAACAAAGTAATGAGTGTGCCTTCGAAGTACAGCATGTTTAAATTCAATATTCAAACGTTGAAACCATCGTTTCAGGTGGATGAATTTGGATTGAAAGCAATCAGCAAAGAAACGATGAGTTTAAGCGGAGAAATTACAACTGCGGATGTAGAAGAATCTGCAAAGGTTGAAAAATTATTATCTGCTTCGCTTAATAATACTCCTTTGAAAATTTCATGGCAGCACAATGAAGCAAACAGAACGCATGATTTTGTTATCAGCAATGTTCAGCGAAGAACTGCTGCAGGTAATCTTATATTAAACTGGAATGGCGAAGCGTTGAACACTGATGTAAAAGGACAAAAAGAAATTGCTGTTCCTGCAATCGGTGATTTTAAAGTGCTTGATGTAAGAGCGGTGCAGGATGAAGAACAATATGCATTGGTGCAATTCAGTGACCCGCTTTCTGTTGGTCAATCACTGGAAGGATTGATTGGGATAAGTGAACAGGAAAATTTAAGCTATACTATTCTTGGCAGCGAAGTAAAAGTTTATACATCAAACCGTCTCGATGGCGATTATAGTGTAAACATTCATGAAGGTATTACCAATCAATGGAGCGAAAAATTGAGCAAAGCATTTGTGTCGAATGTGTTTTTCCAGAACCGTTTGCCTTCTGTGAAGATACAAGGCCGCGGAAGCATATTGCCCAACAGCAGCGGGAAACTCGTATTGCCTTTTGAAGCAACAAATCTAAAAGCTGTTGATGTTTCTGTTATCAAAATTTATGAGAACAATGTTGCGCAATTCTTACAACAAAATAATCTGGATGGCGATGGTGAGTTGCGCAGAGTGAGTAAACCTTTGGTACAAACAACTGTGCGTCTTGATGACGATAAAACATTGAATCTTCACAAAACAAATCGCTTCTCGCTTGATTTGGATAAATATATTCGGACAGAACCCGGCGCAATTTATCGTGTGCAAATAAGTTTTCGACCTGATTATTCTTTGTACAGTTGCAATGCATCTTCAACCGAGGATGAGGATGATGAAGAAGACGGTTATTACGATTATTATTATGCGAGCTATCGCAATGAGATTGATGAAGATGAAGAGTTCTGGCGCAGGTATGAAGATTATTATCCTTACGGTTATAACTGGACTCAAAAGAATAATCCGTGTCACAAATCTTATTACAACAAAGAACATTTTGCAAGCAGGAATATTCTTGCAAGCAATATTGGTTTAACAGCAAAACGCGGCAGCAATAATTTGTTTGTAGGTGCAACAAATATTCTTACTACAGAACCATTGAGCAATGTTGAGTTGGCAGTGCTCGATTATCAGCAACAAATAATCGCAACGGCAAACACAAATGGTGACGGCATTGCAATGATTGATGTTAAACGCAAACCGTATCTCTTAATTGCAAAACAAGGCAATGAAAGAGGTTATTTAAAATTAGATGATGGAAGCAGTTTGCCATTAAGCCGTTTTGATGTTTCCGGTGATGAGGTGAAGAATGGCATCAAAGGTTTCATCTTTGGTGAGCGTGGTGTATGGAGACCGGGTGATAGTTTGTTTTTGAGTTGTATCATCGAAGACAAAGACAACAAGCTTCCTGCCGATCACCCGATTGAAATGGAATTGATTTCTCCACGTGGTCAGTTATATAAACGCATTGTACAAACCAACGCAGATGATGGTTTCAACGTTTTCAGAACTGCGACAGATGCAGATGCTCCAACGGGTAACTGGTTATGTAAAGTAAAACTCGGCAACAATACTTTTGAAAAGAAACTGAAGATAGAAACAGTAATGCCCAACCGTTTAAAGATTGATCTCAATTTCAATGGTCTCGATGCATTAGGCAAGAATGCCAACATAAACGGAACATTAACTGCAAAGTGGTTGTTTGGTGCAACTGCGCAAAATTTAAAAGCAAGAGTAGATGCACAGTTGTATAAAAAAACAACAACGTTCGCCAAGTTTAAAGATTATGTGTTTGATGATCCCACAACAAATTTCACTGCTCAGTCAAAAACAATTTTTGATGGTGCATTAAGTGCAGAAGGGACTGCTACCATCAATCCAACATTTGAAGTGGGTGACGAAGCGCCGGGACAATTACTCGCCAATCTTATGGTAAAAGTGTTTGAGCCGGGTGGAAACTTTAGTATTGATAATGTTTCAATGCCTTTCAATCCCTACACATCTTACGTGGGTGTGCATATTCCTGAAGGAGATAAAACGTGGGGGTTTTTATTGGCTGGTAAAACACACCGTTTCGATATTGCCGATGTTGATACAAAAGGAAATGCTGTTACAGGAGCAACCAATGTAGAAGTTTCTGTCTACAGAATTCAGTGGCAATGGTGGTGGGACAACAGTGATGTGATAAGCAACTTCACGCAAGACAAATACAACAAGCTCATCAAAAAAGAAATGATCACTTTAAACAATGGTCGCGGATATTATAATGTAAAGATGGATGAAGATAGTTGGGGGCGTTATCTCATCTTGGTGAAAGATACACGCAGCGGTCATACAAGCGGTAGTGTATTTTATATTGATGATTGGGGTTGGCAATCGCGCAACAATGTAAACGATCCTTCTGCGGCTGCAATGTTATCATTTACTTCAGACAAAGAGAAATACAATGTTGGTGAAGAAGTGAAGCTGACAATCCCAAGCAGCGAAGGCGGTAAAGCATTGATAAGTGTTGAAACAGGTAGCAAGGTTTTAAAAACATCTTGGGTAAAAACAGAAAAAGGTCAAACAAAATTTTCTTTCAAAGCAGATAAAACAATGTCGCCAAACATTTATGTGAATGTAAGTTTGATACAACCGCATGCGCAAACCATCAACGATTTGCCGATAAGAATGTATGGTGTTATTCCTGTTGCAGTAGAAGATAAGAACACAGTGTTGAAACCTATTATCAAAATTGCTGATGTAATCCGTCCCGAGCAAAAAAATACCATCACTGTTTCCGAAGCATCCGGCAAAAGCATGACATATATTATTGCAATAGTTGATGAAGGTTTGCTCGATCTTACAAGATTTAAAACACCTGATCCGCACACTGCATTTTATGCAAAAGAAGCATTGGGTGTAAAAAGCTGGGATGTGTTTGATGAAGTAATTGGTGCATGGGGCGGACAAATGGATCGCATCTTAACAATCGGTGGTGATGCCGAAGCAGAGCTTGCATCAAAAACAAGAAGAGCCAACCGCTTTAAGCCTGTGGTTGAATTTATGGGCCCATTCAAATTAAGTGGCGGTAATAAATCGCACACATTCACATTGCCTTCTTATATGGGAAGCGTTAGAGCAATGGTGATTGCATCAAATGAAATTGATGCGGCTTATGGTATTGCAGAAAAAAGCGTGAAGGTGAAAAAGCCTTTGATGATGCTTACAACATTGCCAAGAGTGCTTGCACCAAATGAAGAAATAAAAATTCCTGTTACTGTTTTTGCAACGGAAAATAGTATTAAGAATGTGAGTTTGAATCTGCAATCAAATCCGTTTATTGATGCAATAGGTTCTCAAAACATCGGCTTTAGCAACACCGGAGAACAAATCGTTTACTTCACAACTAAAGTAAAACCAAACACAGGCATTGGTAAAATAAAGATTGTAGCAACAAGCGGAAAAGAACAAGCGGTATCAGAAACAGAGATTGATATACGCAATCCAAACCCGCCGGTGACGCAGGTTTCAGAATATACGTTACAGCCCAATCAATCATGGAGCAGCAGTGTTGCGATGATTGGAACAGGCAATACAAGCAAAGCTGTGTTAGAGATTTCAAGCATCCCTGCAATCAATTTACAAAAGCGGTTGAATTATCTCATCTCTTATCCGCATGGATGTATCGAGCAAACAACTTCATCTGTATTTCCTCAACTGGTGTTAAATCAATTAATGGAATTGAATGATCAGCGCAAAGCAGAAATAGATAGAAACATTCGTGCTGGGATACAAAAATTGCAAAACTTTCAAACAAGCGATGGCGGCTTTAGTTATTGGCCCGGCATTGCAGAAAGTGATGAGTGGGGAAGCAACTATGCAGGTCACTTCTTACTTGAAGCATCGGCACGAGGATATAATGTTCCTGCTTCTGTTTTGCAAAGTTGGAAATTATACGGGCACAACAAAGCAGTTGCATGGAATGTAACATCAGCACCGTGGTATGGAACCGATCTTGTTCAAGCGTACCGTTTATATTTGCTTGCACTTGCAAACGCTCCTGAACTCGGTGCAATGAACAGGTTGAAAGAATTTAAATTCATTACACCTGAAGCAACATGGAGACTTGCAGCTGCATACCAGCTCATAGGTCAATCGCAGGTTGCGTTGAAACTGATTAGCGGTCTTCCAACAACATTTCCACAACGACCATATCCGGGCATTACATTCGGCAGTGATCTACGTGATGAAGCAATGGTGCTCGAAACGTTAACCATCATGAAACGCAAAGGAGAAGCAACACAACTTGTAAAAACTGTTGCAACAAGACTTTCACAGGAAGATTGGTATAGTACACAAACAACTGCATATTCATTGATCGCAATTGCAAAATTTGTCGGCGCCAATAAAGATGATAGAAAAATAATTATCGCTGGTAAAGCTGGTACGCAAAACGTAAACATCGCCTCAAACAGTGTTGTATCGCAAACCAATATTCCATGGCAAAATGGAAAAGCAAATGTGCAGCTCACCAACAAAGGAAACAATGTGTTGTTTGTGCGCATCATCAATGAAGGTCAGCCGTTGAGCAATGAAAATATTCCTGTAACCAATAATCCGAATATTTTACAGGTGAATGTGAATTATCTTACAACGGGCGGCGATGCAATTGATATAACGAAGATCAAGCAGGGGACAGATTTTGTTGCGAAGGTTACAGTCAAAAATCCCGGTCAGCGCGGCGTTTATAATGAGATGGCGCTCTCACAAATATTTCCGGGTGGTTGGGAAATTCTCAACACACGTTTGTATAACAGTGAAGGGAAGTTCGAGTCATCTCCAAGTGAGTACATGGACATTCGCGATGATCGTGTGTATTATTATTTCGACATCAAGCCCTATGAATCGCTCACCTATTATGTGCAGCTAAATGCAGCATATCCCGGCAAGTATTTTTGGCCCGGTGTGTATTGTGAAGCAATGTATGATCATACGATTAGTGGTGGTGTAGGTGGTAAACAGGTTGAAGTTGTTGAGTGATTTTTTACAGGTGTCAGCACACTCGCAAGAGTGTCTGACACCTTTCAATACCGGAACTTTTTAGGATTTCTTCTTCCATCCCAAAATAAATTGATTTGAACAACTTTTTTACGAGGCATTACACGATACACGAGAAGAATACGACGAAGAATATTTGTATAATGAATGTTATTTGCTTTTTGAGAGCGGCGATACATTCTCGGATTAGATTCAATAAAAGTAATTTTTCTAAGAGTATGTTCAATAAAACGAATAATTTCTTTGTCGAAAAAATATGTCTCCAGATATTGAATAATTTGTCTGTAGGCGCTTCTTGCTTCTTCAGTCCAAACTATTTTGTACGCCATTTGCTGAATTCTTTCATTACATCTTCATGGGGAATTACTCTGCCTTCATCAGCATCTTTTAATCCACGAAGAAAAGATGCTTCTTGTTCCGGCGTCATATTCATTAACGGGTCTTCGTTACCATACTCAAAAAAGTCATTAATCATTTCAAGCGTCTCCATATCGGCATTATCAATTCGTTCCTTTAATTGTTCTCTTATTTTATTAATGTCATTCATTGTAAAAGCTTTTTTCAAATTTACTATATTTTATTCTTGAAAATATCGCAAAGCCATATCATCTATCTTCTAAGAACCGGCTCCGTTCAATCAAAAATAAAATGGTGCATTGCAATCATTTTACTTCTCTGGTTTTGGTTCAGTTTGCCAAAACATCTTTTCAATACGCCAACAAGTTTTGTCATTATTGATAAAGATCGAAACTTACTCAATGCATCTATTGCGGCAGATGGTCAGTGGCGCTTCCCTTACAATAATCAAGTTCCGGATAAATTCATCAAGTGTATTACAACATTTGAAGACAAAAGATTTTTTCATCATCCCGGTGTTGATCCTATTGCTATGGGCAGGGCAATTACACAGAACATCAAGAATATGAAAGTTGTTAGTGGCGGAAGCACATTAACGATGCAAGTAGTAAGAATGTCTAAACAAAATGATGACAGAACTTTGTGGAATAAATTTTTAGAAACACTGCTTACATTGCGATTAGAATTTTCTTACAACAAAAAAGAGATACTTGCATTATATGCATCAAATGCCCCCTTTGGAACAAACGTAGTAGGACTTGATGCGGCATCATGGCGCTATTTTGGAAGAAGTGCTGATGAGTTAAGCTGGGGTGAGACTGCTGCGCTTGCTGTATTGCCGAATGCGCCCGCTCTGGTACATCCCGGAAGAAACAGGAACGAATTATTGCGTAAAAGAAATGAGCTTCTCGATAAACTTGCAGCAGCAAAAATTATTGATGTAACAACCGCGAATCTTGCAAAACTCGAACCATTGCCCGGCGCTCCAAAACCATTGCCCCAACTCGCTCCGCATTTATTGGATCGGTTTAAAAAAGATTATGCATCATTAAAAGAAAATGATGATGAAGCACCAACAGCAACACAAACAACTATCAACATTAATTTACAAAAGCAAGTAAACAATATCATCTTACAACATCATGAGCAGTTAAAAGGAAATCAGATAAACAACGCAGCAGCAATGGTCGTTGAAGTTGAAACAGGAAATATTCTTGCGTATGTTGGCAATGTTTATCTGCCAAAGGATTCTTCAGTGCAAAGCAATGTTGATGTGCTTGCATCAAAAAGAAGTCCGGGCAGCACATTGAAACCTTTGTTGTATGCATCGTTGTTAACAGAAGGAAGCATGTTACCGCGACAACTTGTTCCTGATATTCCCACACAAGTTGGCGGTTATATGCCCGAGAATTTTGATTTGGGTTATGATGGTGCAGTGCCTGCAAACCGTGCGCTTGCAAGAAGCTTAAACATTCCTGCAGTAAGAATGCTAATGCAATTCAAGTATCAAAAATTTTATGACGTATTGAAGGAGTGCGGCTTCACAACATTAAATAAACCCGCAGATAATTATGGTATGAGTTTGATATTGGGTGGATGTGAAATTTCTCCTTATGAACTTGCAGGAGTTTACAGCAGCATGGCAAGAATGTACAATCATCAAAACAAAAACAAAGGTGAATGGAACAGTGAGGATTGGTTTATGCCGAGGTATGAGTTGCCAGTTGCCGGTTACCAGTTACCAGAAAGCGATGCTAAAAACCGGCAACCTGTGACCGGCAACCCGCAACTATTCGATTACACTTCTCTCTGGCACACGTTCAACGCGATGAATGAAGTAATGCGACCGGGTGAAGAAGGTTTGTGGGGATTGTTTTCTTCAGCGCAACGCATTGCTTGGAAAACGGGCACCAGTTTTGGCTTTCGTGATGGATGGGCTGTTGGCTTTACACCAAAATATTGTGTGGTTGTTTGGGTAGGCAACACAACAGGTGAAGGAAGACCAGACTTAACTGGCATCAACACAGCCGCACCGATTATGTTTGAAATATTTCGTTTGCTGCCGACATCGCAATGGTTTCAATCGCCTACATCGGGTTTTATGTATATGCCTGTGTGTCATCAATCAGGATATAAAGCCGGAGCAAATTGTACAGATGTTGATACCATCATGGTTTCAGAAAATGCAAAAAATGCGCCTGTTTGTCCTTACCATAAAATCATTCATTTGGATGAAACAGGAAAATATCGTGTTACTTCAAATTGTATTTCACCTTCTGCAATGCAGCATCAGTCGTGGTTTATATTGCCTCCTGCAATTGAATATTACTTCAAACAAAAACACGCAGATTATAAAACATTACCTCCATTCATGAGTGGTTGCAACAACGAGACATTGAAACCACTTGATATAATTTATCCCGAACAAGATGCAAAAATTTATGTGCCGCTTGAATTAAATGGTGAAAGAGGCAAGACGGTTTTTACTGCAACAGATCGCAATAGCAACGCAAAACTTTTCTGGCATCTTGATGATGAATTTATTGGTACTACAACACAGTTTCATCAAATGGCAGTAAATCCTTCGCCGGGAAAACATGTGTTAACAATTATTGATGAGAATGGAGAAAGTGTTTCGAGGAGTTTTGAAATAATGGAGAAAGATTAGTAGGATAATTGACATGTTTGAAATAGATTCAAGCATAATTAGTAAAGATGCCTAACAATAAAGAACAGACGTACGATTTTATTTGCTTCGCCGAGTTGGCATACGAGTTTGATTTTTCCAAAAAAGCAGAAACAGAGAAAAAAATTAAGAGAAGGCTTAAGTATTATAAATTGGGTAATTACAATCAGGGAAGAGTAGATTATATTCGAGATTTAAGGAATGATTTGTATTCAGAAATTTCGTTGAGTACCAAATCAAAATATTTCAGTAAATCAAACTCAAATTATGCAGACTTAAATGATTTCAATATTGAGCGAATGGAGTTGGATTATATTAAAAGATATGATAAGATAGACAGAAAAGACATAAATAAAATATTATGTTTTGCGATTTATTTATTCTATATGAGATGAGTATGAGTACTTTTTTTCAATATGACTTACAACTTTTCTGTTGAAACTTTTACTTCCACTCCTTTCACCAAAGTTTGATAAACCACGCAATATCTTTCCGTGAGTTTCATTAGTGAGGCAAGTTGGTCTTGACTTGCATCTGTTTTAAGAAAAAATTTTACACGTATTATTTTAAAACCAACAGGTGCTTCTTTCGATACGCCAAGTGTTCCGCGAAAATCAATATCACCTTCTGCTTTTACCGTTCCGCTTTTTATTTCAACACCGATGGCTGTTGCAACTGCACTTAATGTAACACCAGCAAGCGCTTCTAACAGCATGTCGCCGGAACACGCAAGCATTCCCGTGCCCCCTGTCGCGGGATGAAGTCCTGCTTCAACAAGCGCTTTGCCTGTTGATACTTTACACGAAATACCTTCGCCAATTCTTCCTTCTGCTTCTAACGTTACAATTGCAGATGCAGGTTCTTCGCGATATTTTTCTTTGAGAGGAGCTTGCAATAATTTCAGTTCTTCGGAATTCATGTGAAGATTTTTGCTGAATCAAATTAGAAGTACAAGATATAGCGCTAAACTTTTACGCCGAAGTGTGGATGAGCAGATAATGATTAGCAACGTTTGATGTGTGCTCAATAATGCATCAGCAGTACAAGAGTGCGACGCAACGGAAGTTAAATAGCAGCAATCAGTCCGGCTCATAAAAAATAAAAACCATCAACTGCAAACAAATTAAATTAACTGTTCACAGGCTCATTCATGCGTTGGTCTATTTCTTTGCAAAGTGCCCTGAATACTTCATCAACACTTCTCTCGCCATTTATGGTTACAACTTTGTCGAACTCTCTGTAATAATCTGCAACGATTGATGTCTTAGCTTTATACTCTGTAATGCGGGCACGTATAATTTTCTCGTCAACATCGTCGGTGCGACCACTCGTTAAACCACGATTGAGCAAACGCTTTACCAGTTCTTCCTCACTTACTTCGAGAGCAAGAAAAACTCCTATCTCCGAATTTTTGAATTTCAACAGTTTGTCGAGCGCCTCTGCTTGCGCCTGAGTGCGAGGAAAACCATCGAAGAGAAAACCTCTTGCATATGGGTGCGTATCGAGCGAAGAACTTATCATACCAATCACCACTTCATCTGGAACGAGCTTACCTGTATCAATAATTTTTTTTGCTTCAATGCCCAAAGGAGTTTTTCTGCTTATCTCGCTTCTAAGCAAATCGCCTGTGCTTAAATGTATTAAGCCGTATTTGGCAATAAGTTTTTCGCTTTGGGTACCTTTGCCGCTTCCCGGAGGTCCGAATAAAATAATATGAAACATGTTGCTTACTGGGTATTGGGCAAATATAAGGTTTGGAATTTAAAAATCCTTTAACGCAACCAATCTTACTTTAAAGCTCGTATATGTAAGAAAAAACTTTTTTAAACGTATTTAAATTAAAATTGTTATTATTTAAAACCCGCATTATGAAGTGGAAGTTTTTTTGTGCCGGTGTAATCTTTGCGATTGCTGTGCAGGGGGGATGTTACTCTCAAAATACCTCATCTAAAAAAAATACAAATATGGATACTACAGATAACAAAAAAAATCCGGTGTACTCAAACACGGATACATCGAAAGTTGTGATGAAGGATGATGAATGGAAGAAAATTCTTTCTCCAGAAGTATATAACGTGGCAAGGCAAAAAGGTACCGAGCGGCCTTTTACGAGCAAGTACGAAACTTCGAAAGAAATAGGTACATATTATTGTGCGGTGTGCGGTAATCCGCTGTTTAAAAGTGATACAAAGTTCGAGAGCGGTTGTGGGTGGCCAAGTTTTTATCAGCCCATCAGTAAGAGTTCTATTATTTATGCTCCTGACAACAGTTATGGCATGCAACGCACCGAAGTAATGTGCGGACGCTGCAAATCTCATCTTGGTCATGTGTTTGATGATGGTCCTCCGCCAACAGGTTTAAGATATTGCATCAATGGCGTTGTGCTCGATTTTAAAAAAGCACAGGAAGCAGAAAAAAATTATAATGAACAAAAGAAATCAGAAGAATAACAGTAGGGATTGTTTTGTAATAATGAAAGGCTGTTCGGTTGAGCAGCCTTTTGAATTTTTGAGTGAAGCTTGGCACGCCTGTAAACTTACATGCAGGCGTTATTCTTTTGGGGAATTTTACACCTTCACAATTCCATTTCTTATTGCGTACATTACCAAACCTACGCGTGATAGGGTTTCCAGCTTTTCGAAAAGATTGCTGCGTAATGTTTCAACGGCACGTGTACTGATTGCCATTACATCGGCAATTTCTTTATAAGATTTTTCTGTGCAACACCATTTTAGGAATTCAATTTCTTTATCGCTAAGATTAACGGCAGGAGAACTTGATTTTGCTTCTCCTTTATTAATAAGGTACATTAGTTTGCCGCTCACTACTTCGTTGAGAAAAAATCCTTTTTCATTCACTTCTTTCAATGCAGTACGTAAAATATCGGGCTTGCTGTCTTTTAAAATATATCCTTTGGCGCCGTTTTGGAGCATCTTGATAATTGCATTGTCGTCATCACTCATGGAAAGCACAAGCACCTTCACTTGAGGCGCATTGTTTTTTATCCATTTTGTTGTTTCATAGCCATCCATTTCGGGCATGGTTATATCCATTAAAACAACATCGGGAGCAGTGTTCTTCTTAAACAATTCAATGAATTGTTTACCGTTGTCTGCTTCAAACACTACAGAGTAGTCGCCGAAGCTGTTGATAACACTGGCGAGCCCGCTTCTCAAAAGAGCATGGTCATCAACAAGAGCTACATTTATCATAAGTCAGGTATTTTGTATAAGTAATTGGATAGATGTTCCAAAACCAGGTTTCGAATCTATATTGAAACGTGCGTTTATCAATGCGCATCTTTGCTGAATGCTTTTTAAACCTATTCCTGTTTCTGTGCTGCTAAGACTGGCAATATCAAAACCTTTACCGTCATCGCTTATTTCAATGCTCGTTTTTTGTTCTCCGCCTCTTAGCTTTACCATTACATTTTTTGCTTTTGCATGCTTTAAAATGTTGTTTAGAATTTCCTGTACCATTCTAAAAACAACAATGCTTTTTTCGTTGCTAAGTTGTACCTCTTTATCTTCTGTAATTATTTCTGTTGAAAGTTTTGCCGCCCTTTGTATCATTTGCAGTTCGTTGCTGATAGCATTTGTAAGACCAATATCGGCAATTTTCTCGGGATGCATGCTTCTGCTTAAATCGCGGAGGTCGTTTATTGCTTTGCCAAGCAGCTCTTCGGTCAGCGATATTTTATCTGTCGTCCCGTCAGTGTGTGGGATAGTATTGAGATTAAGTTTTGCAAGACTTAGTACCTGTCCTATATTATCGTGTATCTCCTGACTTATATTTCTAAATGTTTGTTCTTGTATTTCGAGTTGCGATTGCAGGATAGTTTTTTCGTATTGTGTTTTAAGCTCGAATATTTGTTTTTCATGTATAGCCCGCCTTCTGTGCAGTTGAAGAAAGAAAAGATAAAAGAATATCAGAAAAAACAAAATGATTACCGTACCTACAATAGTGTAAGAGACTGGTAGGGGAATCGGCGAGGGTGTTTGTAACATAAAAAGGCAATGCTGATAAATGTAAATTTAATTATTGTGCCGATACTTTCTATGTTCCATGTATAAATACCGGCTTCCCGTCCAAAGTCTTGTCCATAGTATTTATACGCAACAACGGCTAAAATTCCAATTGCGCTCGATACGAGCAAACCGCTCGCAATCCAGAAATGAGGCAATTTTTGAAACTTTATTATCTCCTCGCTTTTTGAAAGTATCAGCATATAATACATACACAAAAAAAGAACAATTATTTTTTCTAATCCTGCGGCGTAGCTGCTATACACATTTAATGGTTCCCACAAAAGAACATCGAGCAGCCAAAATAATGTGTAACAAGACGTAATTACATAAAATAAAGGATTAAAAGCCTTAATGAGATATTTACTTATATAGAAAGTAACAAAGACAAGCTCGAAGAAATAATAAAAATGATACAGAAACAGATTGTTCATTTTATAGGCAGCCATAATGTTTGTAATGCCAAACAAAACAACGTTTATAATGAGGTAGATAATAAAAATTCTTTCGGGTTTTTCCAGTTTCTTTAAGCTAGCAAGAAATAGAATTAACGCGAAAAAAGGCATGTACGTATCGCTATATGCAAGAATGTTTTCAACCATACTCTTTCCTTCTATAGGTAATCAAGTCATTTACAAGAAATGGTAATATCCCGATGTAAGCAAAGTAACTTATCCACATTAATTTGTGCAACGTGATTTTTCACTTCTATTGGTGTGATTTTTCACGATAGGTAACTTTTGAATTGAGGTTAAATTGACAAGAAAATATTACCAACAGAACAACATAAGAGCAGTTGTACAAAACTTCATTTGTCAATGTGTCTCTGCTACCAATGTTTTTAGCATGAGGCCTACCGGGACTTCTATTTACTGAAAGTGTTTTTTTACAGGACTAATCTTTTTTCTACTGTTGGCTTTTTGTAACACAATAACCCTATTGAAATAAAAATATATTTTGCCGGCGTAGCTATATGCATTAGGGCCATTATTTTATTTCCTTCCATTCTAAGATTTGAAATCACATAATAATTATAAACAGTAAATATTAAAATGGTTAATGCAGAGTAAATTAAAAATCCGCTAATAATCCAAAAGGAAGGAATTTTTTGAAAATATAAAATTTTCTCTTCTTTTGCCAAACTCAACATATAATACATACATAGAAACAATAAAATAAGACTTGAAATAGCAGCAGTATTGCTATTAAACGTATCCAAAGGTTCCCAGAAAATGATATTAAGAATAAAGAAAATTGTAAAGCTGATATTTATGAAAAGGTAAGTATGTAGAATTTTCTCTCCTGAAATTTTTGTAAGAATGTAATATGATAAAAACCATTGTTCAAAAAGCGTATAAAAATGATAAAGAGGAAGATTGTGGATCTGATAAAATCCCATAACATTTGTAATGGCACCGAAAATCACATTTAAGATGAGATAAAGCAGTAGCAGAAACTCATGTTTGCCTATTTTTTTCCATAGAAATAAATAAAAGCATAAAGCCACTAACGGCATATACATGTCATCAGACATTGCTAATCTGCTTAAAATAGCTTTTAACATAGCCAACGAAATATACAATAATTAAAAGTAATCGTTATTATCAAAGTGCGCTAATCAAAATAACTTTTTATTTGAAACATAATTCAACCGCAAGCTCCCAAAATTATAAATGGATAAACTTTCCAGATTTTTTTAGAAATTTGGTCGCACCAGCGCTTGTAAATAAAAAAGCAAGCGTTGGGCTTGCATTTATTAGTTGGGATTTGTTATCAAAATTTTTTAAATAATCAACGATTACTTGTAAATCATTTATTTTAAATCTCTATTTAAATTGCGACGAGGAACCAAGAAATGGTTAGCTATTTAAGTAGTTGTTTGTGCCACAAACTGTAGGGCATGGATAACCATCTTTCTTCAAAGGTAATGTACCACCACTTGATGCGGTATTCCATGCAGATTGATTTGAAGGAACATTATAATCGTTATGACCACCGCTGCCATCAGAAACACAGCCAATAAAGAAGGCCGATATTTTACCATTCGAGTCTTGTCCCAAGTACATTTTTAAAGCACTGATATTACCTGCTTGCGCATTAATATTTGCAATATCGGCCGCTGTAATCATAAAACATTTCGGTTGATTTGGATTGGCAGACTGCCATGCCTTAATTTGGGTTAATGCTTCACTCCATGTTGCCATGATGTATATATTTTAATTGGTAAGGAAATAAGGTTATATAATCAATAAGAGTACGACGCAAAATAAATAAAGCAACGTACTTTTTGCAAGGTGATTTTTCACGTTTTCTCCGTGATTTTTCACACTCATCCCACACTTTCTATTTATTTCACGTCTTATGTTACTTTTACATTGCTATAATAGTATTCTATGAACAAATTAAGTAAGCTATTAGAAACACTAAAAGGTTCAGAGATTGTAAGACTGGGTAATGAAATAAGCGAAAGAGTAAGACAAGGAGAAAAGATTTATAATTTCACGATAGGAGATTTTGATCCCGCTGTTTTTCCAATTCCACATGAGCTTGAGGCGTTGATTATTCAGTCCTATAAAGAACACAACACCAACTATCCACCGGGCGAAGGCGTGCTCGAACTGCGTAAAGCCGTTGGTGATTTTATTAAAAAACATGAGGGACTTGAATATTCCACCAACGAAATTCTTATTGCATCGGGTGGAAGACCCCTTATTTATACAGTGTTTAAAAGCATTGTTGATCCGGGTGATAAAGTAATATATGCTGTACCATCCTGGAATAACAATCATTATACACATATACATCATGCACAACATTGCGTGATTGATACAACTCCCGAAAACAATTTTATGCCGCTTGCCTGCGATATTGAAAAACATATTAATGGTGCCACGCTTATTTGTCTTTGCACGCCTCAAAATCCAACAGGAACAACGCTTTCAAAAAAAGAGCTTGAAAAGATTTGTGATTTGATAATTGAAGAAAATAAAAGCAGAGAAGAAGATGAAAAGAAAGTGTATCTCATGTTTGATCAAATGTATTGGATGCTTACTTATGGAGAAACGCGCCACTACAATCCTGTAAGCCTTCGACCTGAAATAAGAGAATATACCGTATATATTGATGGTATTTCAAAAGCATTTGCTTCTACCGGTTTGCGTGTGGGGTGGGCACTTGCACCAGCATATATTATTTCGAAAATGAAAGCGTTATTAAGTCATATCGGTGCATGGGCGCCCATGGCTGAACAAAAAGCTGTCGCACAATTTCTGCCTCAAACTTTTGCTGTTGAAAGTTATTTAACGCGCTTCAAAGCAGCATTGGAAGAGCGTTTGCAAAAAATATATAATGGCTTTATTTCTTTAAAAGAAAAGGGTTATCCTGTTGATGCTGTTCCGCCACAGGCAGGAATTTATCTTACTATAAAAATTGATATTGCAGGTAAAAGTGTTGATGGAAAAAAACTCGAAACGCAAAATGATGTTACTTTTTATATTTTAAGTGAAGCAAAACTTGCTGTAGTTCCTTTTTATGCTTTTGGTGCAGGAAATCAATCTCCATGGTATAGATTAAGTGTTGGCACCTGCCACATCGAAGAAATTGAACCGGTGTTTGATCAGTTGGAGAAGGCATTACAGAAGCTTGATTGATTTTTTCTGCTTCTTCTGCGGAGCTATCGGTGTTGTAAGTTCCGACTGGTGCCTGTTCTTCGAGGGACTTGTGTGACATGAGTGACAACAGTACAGTATCTGTGTCCTTTTGTACCACCATAGCAATTTTTATGGCAACACAATTTATTCAGTCATAAATTCTCTCAATTGCATCTTTATACTTCTCCATAATTATCTTTCTTTTTAAACTCATTTTTGGTGTCATCTCGCCGGTTTCAATACTCCATTCACGCGGAAGTAATTCAAATTTTTTTATTTGCTCAACATGATTAAAATCAACGTTCTTTTCTTCAACAATTTTTTTGTAGAGTTTAAGTACATCAGGATTGCGAATTGCATCTTCGTTACTAAGATTGCCGAGACCATTTTGCTGCATCCAAACTTTTAAATTGGAGAAAGAGGGAACAATGAGCGCACCCGCAAATTTGCGCTCCGCGCCAACAACGATGACCTGCTCAATAAAAGGACTTTCTTTTAATTTGTTCTCGATAGGTGCAGGGGCAACATACTTACCGCCACTGGTTTTAAAGAGTTCTTTTTTGCGGTCGGTTATCTTCAGGAATTTATTATCAACCCATGTTCCAATATCGCCGGTATGAAGCCAGCCATCAATGATTGTTTCTGCAGTAAGATCGGGACGTTTATAATAACCCTTCATCACAGTAGGACCCTTTACCAATATTTCACCGTCTTCGGCAAGCTTTACTTCAATACCCTTTATCGGTGGACCTACCGTTCCAAACCTTGTACCACGAGGCTCCTGACGATTTACGCTTACTACCGGACTGTTTTCTGTAGGTCCATAACCTTCATACAAAGGAATTCTGGCGGCATTGAAAATACGTATCAATTTTACCGGACAAGCGGCACCCCCGGAAACAATAAACACAATGTTTCCGCCAAGCGCTTCACGCCATTTTTTAAACACCAATTTGTTTGCAATAGATAATTGAAAATTATAGAGAGGCCCGCCACTGATATTGTTGTCGTATTTTTCTGCAAGACCAACTGCCCAGAAAAATAATTTTCTTTTTACTCCGGTTAACTCGTTACCCTTACTCATAATACGTTCATACACTTTTTCGAGTAAACGAGGAACAGTATCAAAGCCATGTGGTTTTATTTCACGAAGATTATCGCCGATGGTTTCAAGCCCTTCGGCAAAATAGAGCGAAATGCCGAGAAACATATAAATGTAAGAAGTACATTTTTCAAAGATGTGGTTCAGCGGCAGAAAACTTAACACACGATAATTTGGATTATCGGGGAAAGGAAAACTTACTGTTGATAATCGCGCATTGGTAACAATATTTTTATGCGTGAGCATTACTCCTTTTGGTGTACCGGTTGTTCCTGATGTATAAATGATGGTTGCAAGATGTTCTTCATCTATGGATGCTTTTATTTCTTCTATACGTTTCAGTGTTTCAGGTTTTGCGGAGGCTGTTAATTCCGTCCAATGCAATTGGTCATCAATTTTATCAAAGGTGTAAACATGTTTCAGTGACTGAACATTTGCACAAACACTTTTTACTTTTTCAAGCAATTCATTGCTGCTTATAAAAATACATTTTACCTGTGCATCGTTCAAAATAAATTGAAGTTCGTTCGGGTTGGTTGTAGGATAAATAGGAACCAATATTGCACCTGTTTGCTGCACTGCCAAATCAGTAAACAACCACTCCGGTCTGTTGTTGCTGATGATGGCGATTTTATCAGCAGCTTCATCTGTCATATCATTTCCACTTAAGCCTAATTGCAAAATGCCGGCGCTGAATTTGTTTACAATATCCTTTACTTCGGTGGTGCTGTATTTTCTCCAACCGCCATTTTCTTTGGCAGCCATCATGTCTTCTTTGGCAAAATTTTCTAATTGTAATTCTATAACATCAAATAACCGGCGTGGTTCTTTCATAATGGCAATTGTAATCAAATAACGTCAAAATAAAAAACAAGATTTTCTTTATTTATAAAATAATTCAATCATTTCAATCAGTCTAATCAAGAGTTCTGGTTAAAAAAATCATTCAATCAGTTTAATCATTTTAATCAGTGATTCCTCTTTCTTTCTTTAATTTCTCATATTCCTGCTGTGCAATATCTTCCTTAGAGCCCTGGTATGCATCAAAATAATTAAAAGCCAATGCTATCCCCCATCCAAGCATTACCCATATTGGCCACGGATAGCCTCTAAAACCATCGTACCGCCCCACTGTAAACCACCATATGCCCCACAAAAAAGCGTTGATGACAATGTACGTAAAAAGACGTCTTCTAAACTTTGCTCTTTTTTGTGCAATGTGCCACAGTTGCTCATCGCGGAATTCTTCGTTTGCCATAAGTTTTGGTTTTAGTTGAATGAAAGGTAAAAAAATTGAAGGAAATAAAAGTGATATTTTTTGGTGGCAAACAGAGGTAACACAGATTGGGCCTTGTTGCGTCGCACTACTTTTATCGTTCTGTTCCTTGCAAAGCGTATCCCGAAGAAATCGAATCGAAAACCAATCTTCAATAATTATGCATTAGCGGTAATGATACTTGCATGTATGATGTGTCGCGCATTGTGAAAATCGTAAAATCATAAATCCATAAAATGTAAATGAACAATATCCTGCCATAAAGTCTTTCGCAATTAGTAAACATTCTATTGGTTCATAATTTGATTGATGAAGAAAATCATTTTAATTTCAGCATCGTTTTTTCAAATTGTTGTTTATGAAGATTCTTTTGAAATATTTGAAGCCTTACAGATGGTTGGTATTATTTACTTTGATACTCGCTGCAATAAATCAAACCTTTTCTTTATTTGACCCGATGATATTTGGTAAACTTATTGACCAGTTTGCTAATCATCCACGTACAACAACTGAAGGCGCTGCAAGAACCGAGAATGAATTTATTTGGGGCGTTATGTTTTATCTTGGTTTGTTGGTTGGTACTGCAATGGTAAGCCGAATTGCAAAAGCATTTCAAGATTATTTCTCCAATGTTATTATGCAAAGGTTCGGCGCAAAAATTTTTACGGATGGTCTTAAACATTCTATGCGATTGCCTTATCAGGATTTTGAAGATCAGCGAAGCGGAGAAACATTATCCATTCTTACCAAAGTGCGTACCGATACAGAAAGATTTATCAGTAATTTTATAAATATAGTTTTTGGAATAGTGGTGAGCGTTGTGTTTGTGTGCATTTATGCTATACAACTTCACTGGAGCATTATCCCAATTTATTTTGGCGGCACATTAATCATCGGTGTTGTAACAAATCTTTTAAGCAAGCGAATTAAAATAATTCAAAAAAATATTGTAAAAGAAACAAATGCACTTGCAGGTACTACAACAGAATCGCTCCGTAATATAGAACTCGTAAAAAGTCTTGGTCTTACAGAACAGGAAGTAAATCGTCTTAATGTAAACACTTATAAAATTCTCGGTCTTGAATTACGTAAGGTAAAAAGCATACGTGCACTTAGCTTTATTCAAGGAACAATGGTAAATGCTCTGCGACAAATTATAACCTTCACTTTGTTATGGCTGATTTTTAGGAATGTTATTACAACAGGGCAGATGATTGCGTTACAGTTTTACAGCTTCTTTATTTTTGGGCCCTTGCAGGAAATAGGAAATATTATTATTTCTTATCGCGAAGCAGAAGCATCTCTCAACAACTTTGATGCTTTAATGAAAAGAAAAATAGAACCGAAACCATCTTCACCGAAGAAAGTAGGTATTATAAAAGAGCTTGAGTTTATCAATGTTTCGTTTCAACATCAAACCGCTCAATTCAAAGCACTTGATAATATAAGCTTTGATGTTAAACGCGGAGAGACAATTGCATTTGTTGGTCCTTCCGGTTCGGGTAAAAGCACATTGGTAAAATTGCTTGTTGGTTTGTATAGACCAAAAGATGGAACGATATTGTATAACAATTTCGATGGTCATCATATAGATTTCGATGAACTTCGTAACCAAATTGGTTTTGTAACACAAGACACACAATTATTTGCAGGCACTATAAAAGAGAATTTGATTTTTGTAAAGCCGGAAGCAACTGATGAAGAAATTCTTGATGCCTTGTATAAAGCAAGTTGTCAAAATCTTTTATCACGTGCTGAAAAAGGCATCTACACCGTAATTGGCGAAGGTGGTTTAAAATTAAGTGGCGGGGAAAAACAAAGATTAAGTATTGCGCGTTCATTACTGCGTCATCCGCACTTACTAATTTTTGATGAAGCTACATCGTCACTTGATTCTATAACAGAAGAAGAAATTACTTCAACGATAAAAAACATCTCCAAAGAAAAAGAACAGATAACTGTTTTAATCGCACACAGGCTTAGTACCATTATGCATGCAGACAGAATTTTTGTTTTAGAACGCGGACAAATTGTAGAGACGGGAACACATCATGAATTGATTGAAGAAAAAGGTTTGTATTATGCCATGTGGCGTCAACAAATTGGTGAAAGAAAATACGCGGTGGCAACTGCGCAAAAGGTTTAATTTTTTATTTGCATTTCTTTACGAGAAACAAAAGTTTTAATGCAACTGTTAGCGCTTGTTTAATAATGGGACAGAAGGTACAAGAGTGCGACGCAACGGAAGAATTATATTAGTAATGCAGTTGGGTTCATAGAGAAACATGGCATTCTCAATAACAAATATCTTGCTTTAATTATCCGCTTCGTTTTGTTGTTCAAAAAAAATTAATCTGAAAATTTTTTGATTTTCTTCTTGTAATAATTTACTTTAGGTGTTGCTAACAATTTTTTCCATCTCAAAACATTTGTACTATGAAACAAACATTATCTCTTCTCACACTCTTATTGTTTCTGGCATTAAGCACAAGCGCTCAAAAACCATCTTACGACATTCATGTAGGACAGGTTTGCTTTGATGATGTTTTTGGCTATCATTGGTATTTCAGCGACATTACTGATAATGGCGACAATACCTGGTTTGCAAAAGGGCATATTGATAATGCTTACCCATCTGGCAGTGCAACTTTATGGGTGGATGGCAGACATGGCCTTCGCGGCGCCTCTGTAAGAATTGCCGCTATCAACGACAATCCCGATGGCTGCACCTTCTACAGCGATTCATTTGTTTATACAGGAACTGCTGACATTTACCTGAATCAATATTATTCAGGCGGCGGTACATGGGAAAGCTATTGCTTTGGCGGAGTTATTAACGTAGGCACATGGGAAGCTGCAGGACCAACATGCGACGGAGCTAACAAACCAAAAATTGACGCTAATGCAACTAAATTTCCTGCAAAAGCAAATCATGATGCAGGCTTCTCAATAAACGCTGCGCCAAATCCTGTAAAGAACTTTACCCAAATTCAATACAAAGTTTCTGTTGCATCCAAAGTGAATATTACCATTTACGACTACATGCACCGTCCTGTAAAAGAATTGGTGAATGAATCAAAATCTCCCGGCAAATATTCAGTTAACTGGAATGCTATAAATGCAAGCGGAACTCGCGTACAACCGGGAATGTACAAGGTTGTAGCTAACGTAAACGGTAAAGTTTATTCAAGCACGATTCAAGTGCTATAAGTTATTTCAATTGCCAGAAACATTAATGAGCAAAATGAGCCGCCCTGAATTGGCGGCTCATTGTTTTGCAAACTATTGAAGAGATGAAAATGCAAATAAAAATTTCAATGTATAATTATGCTCTATCGTTAACAAAATTTAATATCGATTAATAAAACTTTATAAATTCTTCACAAAAACTTCCACTCATTTTTCCGAACTTTATATTCACATGCTGTGCAAATATTGCTAACCATATATACAGCTTAATAAACTAAATTTGAAAACAACGGTTGGTATGAAAAAACTCTATTACGCAAATAAAAATTGAAAAACCATTGACTGAAACAATTATTAATCTCGAATCTGTTAACCCCATTGAATTTTTTGGTGTAAACAACAGAAAACTTGACCTGCTAAAAAAGAAATTTCCCTTACTAAAAATTCTTTCACGCGGTACACAAATCAAATTGAGTGGCTCACCCGAACAAATTGAAACTGCCCGCGAAAAAATTGAACTCATCCTGCAGTATATGGAACGTAACGGCGATATGAGTGAAAATTATTTTGAGCAGATACTCGGCGGAGATGATGCTGAAACGATTGACCATTTCGTTGAACGTAATCCTAATGATATTCTTGTGTTTGGACCAAACGGTAAAACCGTTCGTGCAAGAACTGCCAATCAAAAAAGGATGGTTACTGCAAGTGATAAACATGATGTTGTTTTTGCAGTAGGTCCGGCAGGTACAGGTAAAACTTATACAGCAGTGGCTTTAGCGGTTCGTGCTTTGAAAAACAAGATTGTAAAGAAAATTATTCTTACACGCCCTGCAGTTGAAGCTGGTGAAAGCCTTGGATTTTTACCGGGCGATCTCAAAGAAAAAATTGATCCATATCTGCGTCCTTTATACGATGCATTGGATGACATGATCCCCGCTGATAAGCTCGGCTATTATATGAGCACACGAACTATTGAAATTGCGCCACTGGCTTATATGCGCGGTCGTACATTGGATAATGCATTTATTATCCTCGATGAAGCGCAAAATGCAAATGACCTGCAATTAAAAATGTTCTTAACCCGTATCGGCGCCAATGCAAAAGCAATTATTACAGGTGACCCAACACAGATTGATCTTCCAAAGAATCAACGAAGTGGTTTAGACAAAGCCATTCGCATTTTGCAAAACATTGATGGCATTGCGCATATAGAATTGGATGAAGAAGATGTGGTTCGTCATAAACTCGTTAAAGCGATCATTAAGGCATACGAAAGAGAAAAGGAAAAGGAGCAACAGCATTCACCACATCAGCACTAAAGAAATTGATTTTTCTAAAACAGAGGCAACAGAAATGTTGCCTTTTTTGTACTCTATAAATCTCCCAAAGGGAGACCTTCAATAAAAGTAAACCGATTAAAGACTTTACAAAAAATTGTGCATGTATTATTCATTGAATTGAATTTAATTTTGGCGTCTTAAGATTGTTTGAATGTACCGGGTAAAAATTATATCGTTCATTTTATGTTTTGGCATTGTATGTTGTAGTGCAAAGCACTATACAACAGCGGAAAATGCATTGGATGCAGGCAGAGAATTTATTGATGCTTGTTTAAAAGGTGATTTTGATAAAGCTTCTTATTATATGCTGCAGGATGAAAAAAACAAATCTTTTTTATTACAGCAAAAAAGAAATTACGATGCTAAAGGCAAAAAAGAAAAAGAAGAATACAACAATGCATCTATTATAATTTTTGAAGACGCGACTGTTAATGACTCCACACATATCATCAACTATCAAAACTCTTACGATAAAGTTGGACGAAAAGTAAAAGTGATTCAGCAAAACAATGAATGGTTTGTAGATTTTAAATATACCTTCGACGGAAATCTTTAACTGCAACGTTTCAGATGAATAATTCTCTTAAAATAGTCATCATTATTTTTACAGGCAGCGGCATTGGCGGTGTAGAACGTTATGGCACGCAAACATGGATATTCAAAATGTAATTTTTCACTAACCCAACAAATAATTTTTTGTAATGTACTTTTGCGCGGTTGTAAATGAGCAATAAGCAATTTGCAAGAGGCAATTTATTCCATATAGACACAAACACAAATTATAGAGTATATATGATGACCGTATTACATCCCTGGCATGGCGTACATTATGGCGAACAGGCACCCCGAATTGTAAATTCAATTATTGAAATTCCGCAAGGCTCAAGATGCAAATATGAAATTGATAAAGCGTCGGGCTTGTTAAAACTCGACCGTGTAATTTATTCTTCATTCTATTATCCCTGCAATTATGGTTTTATTCCCCGCACTTATGGAGATGATAAAGATCCGCTTGATATTCTGGTGTTAACCACCTTGCCCGTTGTACCGCTTACTTTAATGGAAGCAAAAATTATCGGTGTAATGCAGATGATAGACAGTGGCGATGCCGATGATAAAATAATAGCAGTTGCGGCCCATGATCCGGGTATAAATCACTACAACAACATCGAAGAGTTACCAAAGCATTTCTTTGATGAATTGCGTCATTTTTTCGAAGAATATAAAACACTTGAAAACAAAGCAGTAAGCGTAAACGAGTTTGGCGATAAAGCACGTGCTTTACAAATTGTTGATGAAGCAATAAAGCTGTATAAAGAAACTTTCAGCAAGCAGTAATAAAATTTCGCCATATTGGTTCGCACATTATTTTTGCAAAAAATTTTTTATGGAAGCAAAGAAGTCAAGAGCAAAATATTGGGTTTATTTTTTTATGTGGTTAGCAATTATAACCGTTATGCTAATTGTGCCTGATGTACGGCAATATTTTTGGCTGGCCCTACCTGGTGTTTGCACTTATTTTGCTTTGGCAATGGATATTATGTAGTAATTTTTTTATGAACCCAACTGCGTACAAGTGGCATCGTCTCTTGCGTCGCACACTTTAGGGTTCTGAATTCTCTCGAGCAATAAAACAATCTTCGTTTAATAAACTTTTGAGATCATGAATTTTTATGGTCTCTTTTTTTGAAAAATGTTTAACTAAGTCGAGTACATAAAAGACTGCCTCAACATTTTAGAAGTTGAGACAGTCTTTTCTAATGGATCTTATGCTTATGGGTTTATGGTAACCGTTATTGTATTTTATAAGTATAATAACCTGCGTTACTCAGGTATAAAGTAACAGTATGTGTGCCTGCTGCAATCCCTTTAATATTATCGCCACCCTCTTCAAGACTGCCATCAGCACCGCTATCTCCGTAATTTAAACCCCAATCATGGTTTGCTCTGAATTTAAATTCATCTCCGTCAGCAATAGTAATAGTCCCAGTCCACGTATTGCTGTTGCTGTCAAATGTCATATCAACATCATTGCTCCAACCACTGCCTGCAAAACTTCCGATTAAACCCCATGTTGTTGGTGTTGCAGACCATGTGTTATCGTTGGTATTAACATTGATTTTATAATAGGCGGGACCGGAAATGGATAAATTATCACCCGAAGTACTTATCTGTCCTGCACCACCATCACCATAATTTGTACCATCCCAGTTAGGCTGGCTTGTGAATTTAAATTTAGAATTGGAAGGGAAATATACGTAACCTTCATATTTGCCATCTGAATTAACAGACGCAAGTTGAGGTGCAGAAGCGGGATCCCAGTTTTGATAATCACCCGGTACATACAGCAAAGCAAAAGTTTTAACCGGCGTAACAGTGAAAGCGCCGTGTTGAAAATCTACATGTATTGTGTACATGCCTGTTGCAGGGGGGGCGGGAAAATTAGAATTGAACTCAGTTTGATTGGTACTTGAGTAATAACCGAAATCACCACCGGCACTAAGATTTGGTATCGTGTTATCTTTTACCGCATACTTTTCATCCCAACTTCCATTCACAGGCAATAAAAGATATTGCCTGCCGCCTGCTAAATAAAATGTGCCTTCATAAGTAACTGAATCAAGCATAGTAAATTGCTGTGCCGGTACAGGTACAGGATTATTCCAACCTCCTGCAGTTGCATCTCCAACAATATATAAAGTGTGCGCAGTCGGAGGCATAACTTTCGGAGGTACTATATAAGGTGTTGCCTGTATCGTTATTGTATTGGAAAATTGCTGATCATTGTTATTGGGATAAGAAGAAACCACTCTTATATCAATACTGTAAGACACACCGAAATCAAATCCAAAATCGAGCAACACTGCATTAAGGTCTTTTGCAACAAAACTTGTGCTTAATGATCCCGTCACTTCACGTGTATATGGATTGGAAAAATTTTTGCCTGATGAATCTATTTGTACTACATATTTTACAGTGCTTGAATCTAAAGCATATTTAGGATTACTCCATGAAAGTGTAAGTACTGTATTGCTCGAATCTGCAGGCATAGGTGCAACAGTAGCAACATCACTGCTTAAAACAGGAGCAGAGCCACTTGGGTAGAAAGGTAAATCATCCACCTTGTTGCAGGCAATAAAAATTGACACTGCACCCAACATTATCAAAAAAGTTTTTAAAATATTTTTCATACAAAATGATTAATGAGTTTATTGTTTGGTTACAGTGAATTTGCCTTTTTGAAAATCCACAACAATTTTATAGGTGCCATCCACGGCAGGAGCAAGCAAATCGCCGCCGCCTGCTTTAAAGTCGTCACCGTTTACATTGTTTGTATTGTTTGCTCCTAAGCCGCCATATTTTTCAGGGTCAGGTGCTACGGCCGACCAATTACCATACCGCGGAACAAAGAGATAGGAACCTCCGCCAACCAAATCAACTGTAAGCTCATAAAGGGTAGGAGTAACCTGTGTAAATTTTTGACTCAACAATTCGGGATCGCCTCCTCCCATCCATCCGGCTGGAGTAGCGCTACCCGTTATATATAAGGTGCCTGATGCAGGAGGATTAACTTTAGGAGGTATTTGATAGGGTATTGCAGTTAGCTGAACTGTATTAGAGGCTAACAGAACAGAATTATTTGTAAGACTTGAAACCACTCTGAATTCGAGTGTATGTGCTATGCTGTCTTCAAGATTCAATTGGTTCAGCATTATGTCATTCAATTCAGAAACCAAAAACGTATAACTAAGATCCTTGCTTACTGTTATTATTTTAGGACTACTGAAGTTTGAACCTACAGTATCAATTTCTATGTTGTAGGTTACATCTATAGAGCTTGCACCTGTTGTAAAAGTGTAATTTGGATTCGTCCAGCTAAGTGTTAATGCAACTTTGTCTGCATTAGCATACTCTACATAAGCGCCGGTAGTTGAAGTTACCACCGGAGGAGTTCCGCCTGTATAATATATTTTATGTTCATCTTTTTTACAACTTCCTAAAAGCAAAGCTGTAAGAAGCATGAAAGCATTTATTTTAAAAATTGTCTTCATTTTTCTAAGTTTAAAAGTTTAATAACCTGTGTTTTGCTGAAGATTTGGATTTACTGTAATGTCGCTTACTGGAATAGGGAAGATGTTGCGGTAATCTTCAACACCGGTTCCACCTTCAACGCCTCCTTTAAAGGGCCACAAATAATTGCTGCTTGTAAATTTTCCAAAACGGATAAGATCTGTTCTTCTTGTTCCTTCCCAATATAATTCTCTTGCCCGTTCGCTAAGAATAAAGTCAAGAGTAAGATCAGATTCGCTGATGTTACCAGAATTATTACCATAAGCCCTTTCACGTAATTGATTAATATAATCAACGGCAGTAGTCATATCACCGCCTCCGCCTCTTAATGTCGCTTCGGCGTACATCAGATACACATCGGCTAAGCGGAACATTGGATAATCAGTATTTACAAATGTTCCTGTTGGATCTGACTCAGCTTCACCTGCGCTGTTTATATTTTTATACTTTGTTACAGCATAGCCATCGGTAAAATTGTTTAAGATGATCTTTATGTCCAATGATTGCCCATCAGTAAAAAACATTGCACGTGTATCTGTACTTCCTGAAGGATCAGGAAAAGCAGTAACAAGATTTTTTGTTGTACGTAAGCCTGCCCATCCTCCGGAACTTACACCAAAGTCTGAGGCATTCATTTTTCCACCTATCTCTGCATGTATCAAATAAACCATGCCTCCATAAGTTTGTGTGCGAAGCGCATCAAAAGCAACAGGGAAAATAATTTCATTCGATGTATTGTTATCTGCCAAGAAAAGATTCTTGTATTCGGGCTCAAGGCTATAGCCTGCAGAAATAATTTTACTGCAATAAGTAATGCAATCATTGTAGCGTGCTTGACCTGTATAAACTTCAGCATTGAGATAAAGTTTGGCAAGTAACATCCAGTCCGCAGCTTTATCTGCACGTGCATATTCGTTTGTTCTTGGATCAGCAAGCAAACTTTCAACGTCGAGTAATTCCGTCTCTATATACTGAAACAAACTATCTCTTGAAATTTGCGGAGGAAGAAAATTACCCACAGGATCATTCTCTGTAACGAAAGGAACATTACCAAAAAGATCCATCGCATGATAATAACTTAGTGCCCGCATGAATCTTGCTTCTGCACGATATTGCTTGATGTTATCCGCATCTGCACCTGTAATGCCTTTAGATGCAACAGCTTCGTCACTGCTCTCACGAATAAATTCATTGCATAAGCTTATTTGATAGTAAATACGGTTGTAGATCATTCTTACAAAAGTGTTGCTGGTAGTCCAGTTCATGTTATGTAAGTCCTGAATGTCGGCATCTGCCCAACCAATCACAGCTTCATCTGTAGTAAGTTCTTCCATTTGCCAGTATTGTCGCAGGTAATTAGAGAAGCCTTCATCATAACCGGTAATATCAGGATTACCGGCAGGCCCCTGCTGACCGCTCACTGCTAAACCTGCATAAATTTTTGCAAGCACATCTTTATAATTTGCTGGTGTGTTATACACATCGTTTGCAGTTGTTCCTGTTAATGGCTGACGATCCAAATCTTTTGTGCAGGAAACAAAAGCAAGTATTATAAATCCGCTTAGCAGTACACTATTTTTTATGAATGATAATTTCATAATTGTTGTTTATAATTATTTTAGAAATCGAGATTTATACCTAAAGAGAAGATTCTTGGTTTGGGATAAAAATTGTTATCAATGCCACTTGAAATTTCGGGGTCGAGACCTTTGTATTTTGTAATAACAAAAACATTTTGAACTGTAACACCCGCTCTAAGATTTACAGTTTTGTTTATCACTTTTCCAAAGTTGTAGCCGATGTTCAAATTATCCATTCTTAAGAAAGAGGCGTTTTGAACATAGTAATCAGACCAGTATTGTGTTCTCTGAAAATTCGTATTCAATACATCTGTGGAAGCGTTGTTCAGAAAAGGATTTGAGCTAAAGATGTTTGTATAATAACCGGAATTAGAAGCCACATTATTATACATATAATTTCCAACGTTTGCTCTTAACACAAAACTTGCGCTCCATTTTTTGTAATCAACTTCTGTACTGAATCCCAAATAAACAACCGGATAAGGCGATTTGTATAAGTATTTATCATCGGTATTTATTACTCCGTCCCGATTCAAATCTGCATATAACCCTTCGATTGGTTTACCTGTACTATCATATACCTGTTTATAAATATAAAATGAGTTAGCAGTATAACCAACAACATCTCTCTGTATGAAATTTCCCACACCACCGGAAATGTATGGGCCAATGTCAATGCCTTTACTGTTGGGATTGGGTGTTGTTGTAAGATTGGTAATTTTATTTTTATTATACGTGATGTTGAACGATGCGTTCCATGTTAGATTATTTGTTTTGACAGGAGTACCGCTTACTGAAAATTCAACACCTGTGTTTTCCATATTTCCGACATTGATGAAAAACTGGTTACTTAAATTAGAGCCTGCAGGAAGCGGACTATATAAAAGCAGGTCTTTTGTTTTTTTCTTATACACGTCAACAGTTGCAGTAAGCCTGCCCTTAAACATGCCGAAATCTAAACCTGCATTATAAGTTGTTGTAGTTTCCCATTTCAAATCTTGGTTAAACGGTTCGGGACGATAAGTGTAATAAAATTGATCGCCGAGTTGATATCGTGCCTGTGCGTTACTAAGCGTATATCTTGGAATGTAGGGATAATCAAGCCCAATATCTCTTTGACCCGTTTCACCATAACCCACACGTAACTTAACTAAGTTAAAAGCACCGGTACTTCTTTTATAAAGATTTATTGCTAATGCTGCGGAAGGAAAAGTTCCCCAACGCGTATCAGGAGCAAATCTTGAAGAGCCATCTCTGCGCACTGTAGCAGTCAATAAAACAATATCGTTGTAGCTGTAATTTATTCTTGCATAATAAGAGAGCAATGTGTTTTGAGAAGAATCAGATGTAGTTGTATTTAATGTATCGCCTTTTAAATTCATGTTATAGATTGTTGGTGTTGCATGCCAAAAATCATAGTAACCATAACCTGCTGTTGCATCAATACGACTCTTTATGCTTGTAATATCCTTTGTATAATTTAAATAGAACTCAAAAGTTTTGCTTCTTCTTTTTTGTTGATAGGAATTAGTGTAGCCGCCTTGTACTGCTACGGAGCCTGCTGTTTCGGGGATTACTTGTCCGCCTTTCCCGTGCGCTACATCATAACCTAAATTAAGATTGGCTCTTAAGTCTGGAAGAAAATGAAATTTGTAATCAAACACAATATTGCCAATGCTTCTCTTTACGTCGCTGGTGTTGTGATTCTGCATAAGAATGCCCACCGGATTTTTTGGTGCGAGTGAATTCGGATTACCACTTGCATCAAGCCATTCAAAATATCCTCCATACTTACTATCAGGATCTAATACTGTTTGTGTAGGATCAAAAAATACAGCACTGCCAATTGCTCCTTGATTCGCAAAGAAAAATTTTTCAATTGTGCCTTTTACATTTACACTTATCCTTAAATGATTATCGAATAATGCCGGAGTCAACGATAAAGCTCCGGATGTTCTTTTTAAATTATCTGTTTTTAAAATTCCATCCTGATCTAAATAACCTACTGAAAAGCGATAAGGTAAATTTTTTATGCCTCCGCTTAAACTAATGTTATTGTCGGTAGAAAAAGCACTTTGATAAATTTCATCTTGCCATTTGGTATTTGCCGTTCCAAGCAGAGCTTTTTGAGCATCAGTTCCTTTTTCATTTACCAATGTCCTGAATTGATCTGCCGACAGCACATCAACCGTATTGCTCTTTACGGATATAGAATTTACGGTACTGAAATTAACATTAAACTTACCCCCTGCTCTTCCCTTTTTTGTGGTTATCAATATAACTCCACCCGAAGCTCTGGAACCATAAATAGCAGCGGCGGAAGCATCTTTTAAAACGGTGAAGGATTCAATATCATTCGGATTGATTAAGCTTAATTGATTTGAAGCGCCACTTATGCCGGCATTTTCGAGAGGCACTCCATCAATAACTATCAACGGATCCTGACTTGATGAAATAGACGAAAGACCACGAATGCGTATAGTACTCCCCGAACCGGGTTGTCCACCGTTAGAAGTAATTTGAACACCCGGCACTTTGCCTGTTATTAATTGTTCAGGGGTTGTAATAGTGCCCCGTTGAAAATCTTTTTCACCAACTGTAGCAATAGAACCTGTAAGGTCTTTCTTTCTTGCAGTACCATATCCTACTACTATTACATCAGATAAAGAGCCGGTCGCTGATATTAGTGCTACAGTTATATTTCCGCCCTCGGTGGATACTTCACGCGAAGTATATCCCACTGATGAAACAACCAAAGTGTTTACATTAGCGGGTACACGCAAAGAAAAAGTTCCATCTGTTTTTGTTTGAGTACCCACCTTAGTTCCTTTCGCTACTACCGATACGCCAGCAAGCGCTTGGCCGCTCGAATCTGTAACCTTTCCTGTTACAACTTTCTCCTGCGCCATAGCTGTAATGCATAACAGCGGCAACGCAAGCATCATAAACAATCGTTTAAAGTTCATAATGTTAGTTTTACTGGTTTTGTTTTTTAAATTTTTGAAGTGTATTTAAGTGTGCTAAAAGTCCGGGCTTGAAGAATCAATCGTTTAATCTGGCAGTTAGGTATCATGCTGCAACACAATCGTTAATTTGACTAAGGCTACGTGTATAATTTACACATTAAAGGCAAATATGTGTATTTTTTACACAATAAAAAAATTTTCCATCATTTTTAATAAGCGGCTTCTGAAGTTTAAAAAGCGTACGGAACTACAGTTTTTTGAAGTTAGTTACAAAAGACAGTTGTCATGTTTTAATCGCTCCAAAAAATTTGTTTCATATTTTGAGTTAAGCTGCTGTTCTGGTTTTGAGCAATAATAATTTAGAATTTTATGGTACAAGCTTTTGTTCTTTGTGGCATCACCTCTTGCGTCGCATTTCGTTCAACTGGCAGAATGGATGGCATCTTTAGGTTTTACAGTCATAGTTGCAGATAAAATTCGAACTCAAATTTTTGTCAGTGCGTCAGAAAACTCAATTTTTAAACTTATGCCTTTTTACTTTAAAAATCAATCCCCGTCCATTTCTTCTTTTTGTGCTCATATTTATTAAAATCGAACTGATATAGTTTACCGGGACGATGAGGCACATCATCTTCAAACTCGCCGGTGTCTATGAGGAAATCCATCGCAAAGAATTTTTTTCTGAAGTTGCGGCGATCCATCTTTATATCGAGAATAGCTTCGTATAAATTTTGCAGTTCGCGAAGGGAAAATTTTTCCGGCAGAAGATTGAAACCAAGCGGATGTTCCTGTATGCGCTTTTGCAACCATGCATAGCATTCATCAAGAATCTCCCTGTGATCAAACGCCATTTCTTTAATATTCTTCACGCTGTGCCAGTGTAACTCGTTGTCCATCTTCTTTAACTGGTGATGCTCGATATTGAGCAATGAGCAGTAAGCAACTGTAAGCACCCTTCCACCGGGATGTCGGTCGGGACGACTAAAAGTTTTTACCTGTTCCAAATAAACATCTTCCATACCTGTTCTTTGGCGTAAAACACGGTAAGCAGCATCATCAAGCATTTCGTTATCATCTGCAAAATCTCCGAGTAACGACCATTGGTCTTTAAAAATTTCAAGATCGCTGCGAATGAGCAATACCTTCAATTCATTTTCATCAAAACCAAAAATTACACAGTCAACAGTAATGGGAACACGCGGATAAGATTCAACCAATTTTTTTGGGTCTTTAATTAACCCGTTCTTTCCTTTGGGTTCAGCAACAGCAGCAGATTCTTTTTTCATTATGGCAATCGTTTTTGAGCAAAAAATAGGACAAATGAGATGAAACCAAAATTAATCAAATTAATTTAATGTGTTGAAAGTACACGTTTCAGCGTTTATCTTATCCATTCAAAACTCACATCACCATTTTTTTCTACTGCATCGAACTCATGATGGTCTGATGTAACTACTGTAGCATTATGTATTTTGGCTGTTGCTAAAACAAAGCAATCTGCGAAGGAAATTTTATAGTGGGTTTTGAAGTAGCCCGCTTGTTAAATTAATTCAGGTGTAACTTCAGAAAGAATTTTGAGAGGGAGTTTATAAGTATCTGCTAAAACATTATCGGCTCTTAACTTTCCAGAGGCTCTTAAAAAGTCGTAGTAAACTTCTGCTATAGTTGCCGTATGAATAATAATTGTAGTGGCTTTGTTATCAGCTTTCTCAATAAGCAAAACTACTTTTTCAAATCCTTGTTCTTTACGCAAAAACGCAACGTAAGCGCAAGCATCTAAGACAAAAATATCCATAACTGTTTATCTGTCTAATAGTTTTTCTTCTTCCTTTCTTCTTGCAAACTCTTCTGAAGAGGTTGGCACATCTGCATATTTGCCGCATATTTCTTCAATTACTTTTTTTTGTGCTTTCTTCTTTTCCTCTTCTATAAGCGAAATAATTTTTGCCATACTTTCTTCAGGCATATTTTCCAGCAATTTCAAAATTTGTTCTTCATATAATTTTCGTGCACCCATAGTTACAATTTATTTAGAAGTATGTGATTTGTTTAAATTTTTATCTATCCAATAATTTTTCCTCTTCTTTTCTGTTCATAAACTCTTCTGTTGAACTTAAAGAATTTTTAAACTTTCCAACAGCTTCATCAATCGCCTTCAACCATGCTCTCTTCTTTTCTTCCTCAATTAACGAAATAATTTTTGCCATACTTTCTTCCGGCATATTTTCCAGCAATTTCAAAATTTGTTCTTCATATAATTTGCTTGCACCCATAATTGTAATTTCTCAAATTTACGTCATTAGTTATTCTCTTTTATCTTTACCGTAATCCTTAAGTTATATGTACACATCACAAGAGATAAAACGATTGCAGGAAGCAGCAAATCAATTTCTAAAGCATGATGCGCAGATAAAAGATATTGAGCCGTTAAGAGATGTTCTTCGCTTTCATGAATACAGATACTATATCCTTAACGATCCGTTGATTTCAGATCCCGAATACGATACACTTTACAAACAACTGGAAAAACTTGAAAAAGAAAATCCTGATTTAGTAACACCTGATTCGCCTACACAACGTGTAGGAAGTTCGTTGAATCAATCATTCCCAACTGTTCAGCATTTGGTTCCCATGTTGAGTCTGGATAACAGTTACAACGCAGAGGATTTAATTGACTTCGACCGTAAGGCAAGAGAGCTCACCGGTTTAAAAGCGATTGAATATTGCATTGAACCAAAGTTTGATGGTGCAAGTATTTCTCTTATTTATGAAAACGATCGCCTTGTTCGCGGCGCAACTCGGGGTGATGGTGTAGAAGGTGAAGATGTAACAACAAACATTAAACAAGTAAGATCAATTCCTTTGTCTGCGCCGTTTTCTAAATATGGTATTCAGCAAATTGAAATTCGCGGTGAAGTAATCATGACCAAAGCCGCGTTTAAAAAATATAATGATGCACTTGCAGAGCAAGGTGAAGCAGCATTAGCCAATCCGCGTAATGCAGCCAGCGGAAGTCTTCGCATAAAAGACCCAAAGCTTGTTGCAAAAAGAAATCTTGAAGCATTTCTCTATCATGTGAGTTATTATGTAATGAAAGATGGTCATCAATTTGCGATTGACAGTGGCGGCAGCGACCGTCCGGTGCACGATAAAAAACATTATTTAGATACACATGGCGGTTCGCTTGAGTTATTATGGAACTGCGGTTTCCGCTCACCCGAAAAAGAGAAATTGGTGGTAAAAGGAATTGATGAGGTAATAAAACATGTTCATGATTTCGAAGAAATGCGCGATACGCTGCCTTATGAAATTGATGGCATGGTTATAAAAGTCAATGACCTTGAACTACAGGATAAAATGGGAATGACAACCCATCATCCGCGATGGGCGATTGCTTTTAAATTCAAAGCGCGGCAGGCAACAACGCAGGTAAAAGGTGTTGAATTTTATGTAGGCAGAACAGGGGCGGTTACGCCGGTTGCCAAATTAAATCCTGTTTATATCGCCGGTGTTACAGTGTCGAGCATTTCCATGCACAACGAAGATTATATAAAAGAAAAAGACATAAGGATCGGCGACCATGTTTTAATAGAAAGAGCAGGTGATGTAATTCCACAGATTGTAAAATCGTTGTCCGATTTAAGAGATGGCAGTGAAAAAAAGATTCACTACCCAAAACAATGTCCCGTTTGCAAAAGTGAATTACAGCGCGAAGAAGGTGAAGCGGTTTGGCGTTGCATCAACATTGAATGTCCTGCACAAGTTGTGGAGCGTATGATTCATTTTGTGAGCAAAGATGCAATGGATATAAGAAGCTTCGGTGCTGCAAATGTTACAAAGTTCTACGAGCTGGGTTTGCTGAAAGATATTCCGGGTATTTATACTTTGGATTATGATGCTATTGGTAAACTCGAGGGCTTTGGGAAAAAATCTATTGATAATTTAAAGAATGCGATTGATGCATCGAAGCAGCAACCTTTGCATCGTTTGATATATGCACTCGGCATTCGCTATGTTGGTGAAACCACTGCAAAAACATTGGCGAATGCTGTGCACGACCTCATGGATTTTACAAAAATGAGTGAAGAAGATTTACAGCAGTTGGAAGACATTGGTGTTAAGGTAGCACACAGTGTCTATAGCTTTTTTCAAAACGAGCAGAATCTTAAAATGCTTCAGCAACTGAAAGAGCTTGGATTGCAATTCAAAAATGTGAAGAAGCAAACAGTTGAAGCAAACACGCTTAACGGTCAAACATTTTTGTTTACAGGCACGCTCAACAAACTAAAACGCAGCGATGCCGAAGCGATGGTAGAAAAGTACGGCGGCAAAATCGTTGGCGGTGTTAGCAGCAAGCTCGATTATCTTGTAGTGGGTGAAGATGCCGGCAGCAAACTGGAAAAAGCGAAAAAAATAAATACGGTAAAAATTATTAGTGAAGACCAGTTTTTGGAATTGATTGGATAGGAGTTGCTCAATGATGCAGTGTTTTGGCTCCCATAAACTTTATTTCATCAATAGGGAATACATTCAAATGAGCTTTCTTTCATGTATTCTTTGTCGTAAATTATTAAAAAATAACTGTCGGTCTTTTTCTCCTATCTCACTGATGAGTGTAGATTTTTTTAGGAGAGTATTCATCGTTTGCCAAGAGTATTCTACAAATTTTTCGTCGGTTGTTATTACATAATTTATAACGTTGTGATTCAAACTAACCATTCGTTGGTGGTCAATTTCTATCAATAACGTATTATCGCCCAAAATAAACTCATTTACAAAAACAGTGTACTTGACTTTTTTGGAAAAATCAGGTTGCCCAAATGGAAATTTTGCTCCGTGTTCAACTTGTTGCTCTATATGATCAACAAGTTTTTCCAAACATTGATAAACAGTAATAATATCCTGAATTGATGAAAATATTTTTGACTCCCTATAGTAATCTATTTGACGGATTGTGGTATTGATACAATCAAGGTTCCATATTTCCGTTGATGGAATTTCAAGATACAGGTCAGAAATTTTTTTTCCTTTGTTGTTAAACAAATCAATAAAGTCGCTTATAAGGAATTGCCCCTTGTTAAACTGCGGATAATTCAAATTATAACGACTCCAGAAATAACATTTGAAAGCCGCAAGCTCCGGAAACATAAAATGATGAAAAAAAGGAATGTCTTTGTTGAGATAATAAATTTGTTTCTTTTCAGCACTTGCAAAATAGCTAAGTTGATTGGCGATTCCGTCAAGATAATCGCTCATTTCAAACTTCTCGCGGTTAATAAGATTCCCTGAAAATAAAAATGCTTCCGTGTTTAAATGAAGAAACTGATCGAGTGATACTTTGTAGTGATTTGCTAATATCTGTATTTCATCAAACGCAAGTGTTTTGTCTCCGCGAATTCTTCGATATGCACTGTCACTGCTGATGTTTAATAACTCTGCTACTTCATCCGCCAGTGAGAGGTGGTTAGGTAATTTTTCTTTCAGATGTTTGAAGAAAGCAGTTTGTAATTCTATTGCATGCATAGGGCAAGGTTTATATCGAATGTAATCAAAGATTCTTACAGCAAAATATTTAGTTACTCTTTTAAAAAAGTGGTTTTGCAAAAATTGCAACAACTTTATAATAAATCTAAGTCAACATCAGAAATTGCAAAAATTCTATTGAAGATTTTTATCTATCAATTAGGAAGATAAAGTAAAGAAATAGAGATTTGGATTGCAAGATGAGAATTTTAAATTAACGAGCGGTCTAACATAGCTATGCAAACAAATAGAGAACAAACAAAGCGCTTAATGGAACAGATAAATTATCATAGCCTCTAAAGCTTACGAGTTCGGCAAAAGTAGAAACAAGGGTTATTGCAACTATTAAACTTAATGATGTTATTATTGATTCTTGAAAAATAAAGACAATAAAAATTATTGAAATAGCAAATGCAGTTATAGCGAAACAAAAGGAACCTGCCAGAGTTTTTTGTTTGTTGAATAACGAGATGGATTTATGCCCCCATTTGCTTCCGCCTAATTCTGCCATCGTATCGGCAACAGTCAATAAACTAACCGGCAAATAAAAAAATAGCATATTGCTACCCGATTTTTCTGCTGCAAGAAAACATATATAAACAGGCAATGGAAATATAATGCTGCCAAAAGAAACTCTTTTCGTTTGGTGAACAGATGGAAGCAATTTTCGATAGAATGTGACACATAAAAGTATGAAGGATGCACTGCATACAATAAGAACATACCAATGTGAACTGAAATACAAAGGAAAAAATAATGCAAGCGCACCGCCGGAAACATGGAGAAATTTTCTTGATTTATGGGAAGCAACTTTCGCAACAGCGTAAAGCAATTGAGTGATTAGAACAAGCAGCAGAAACAACAACAGAAAAATAATTGCAGCGGTAAGTTGAGGGTTCATTCAGTAATTTTTATTTTCAAAATAAATTTAATTAAGTTGATGCACACTTGTAAAACCAGTTAAATTGACACAGCTAAAAACTCAAACCTTTTGGAATGTTCCCAATACGATAACTCTGTACAGGCTTATTGTATTCCCTCTTATTCTATATTTCATTTTATCCCACAATGAATTTTTGTTTTCAACCTTTATCACTATCAGTTTGATAACGGATATTCTTGATGGGTTAATTGCAAGAGCCTTCAAAATACAAACTGCAATAGGTGCAAAATTAGATTCATGGGCAGACACCGGCACTTATGTTCTTGCGTTTATTGCCATGTATGTTTTTAAATGGGGAGATATAAAGCAACACCTTTTTCCTTTTATTCTCTTTGCAGTTGTAATGATAATTTCTTATGCCGTTGTATTTATTAAATTCAAAGGATTGATAGGTCTTCATACTTATCTCTTTAAAATTACAGGCTATTTACAAGGCGCATTCATTGTTATACTTTTCTTATGGGATTTCTATACATGGTTATACTATATCGCTATTTTTTGCGGGGTGGCTGCCTGCTTGGAAGAAATTATTATCATGCTGATGATTTCTCAACCTGTGTCAAATGTGAAAGGGTTGTATTGGCTAATTAAAAAAAATAATTGAATGCATCCGATTTTTTATTACATATTCTTTTACTTATTTGTAAGTGGCATAGGAATGTACATTGGAAACAGAAAAGTTTCTCCACCTGTAAAGAAACAACGTTGGTTAAAATATTTTGCTTATACACTTATTACCGCAATTATTACTACAAGTATCCTTTTTGAAAAGTTTTTTTATGTGGCTGTTATAGTTCTCTCTGTTGCAACTTTCGAATTGGTACGCGCAAACTTTTATTTTGAAGGGAAAGGAATTTATCGCTGGGTATTTGTGTTATTGATTTTTGGAATAATTGCTTTGGGGTTCTTCTATTTTTCGAAAACAGTTACCGCTCCTGTTCAACTGTTTGTTTATTTTCTCGTTTTTACTTTCGATGCATTTTCTCAAATAACAGGACAAATATGTGGAAGACATTCTTTGTTACCGAATATAAGCCCATCAAAAACTGTTGAAGGTTTAATTGGTGGAACTATTTTTTGCATTCTTTCTGCAGTATTAGCACATAATTGGATTAATGCTTCTCTTTCAACATCAATATTCATTGGCGGTGCAATAGCATTTACAGCATTTTGTGGAGACATGCTTGCATCTTATTTCAAACGCATTGTTAAGATAAAAGACTACAGTAATTTTTTGCCGGGACAAGGTGGTTTCTTAGATCGTTTTGACAGCTTAATAATGACAGGAGCAATGTGCTATTTCTTTTTACAATTTGTTTTTAAAGAACAACCATACTCTTTGCTGCGCTGATATGCATTGCTTTTTGTATAACCATAAAACTTGTCCTTATAATTTTTAAAGAACTAATATGAGCAGGATATATTGTATCAGCGGTCTTGGTGCAGATGAAAAAATTTTTTGTAATCTGAATATTTCCGGGTTTACGCTTCAATATATGCCATGGCTTAAACCAAAACCAAAGGAAACAATTGTACAATATTCCAAAAGGATGGCTGTATCTATTGAAGATTCCCAACCTGTTTTACTCGGTGTTTCCTTTGGTGGAATGGTTGCAATCGAAATTTCAAAACACATACGCGTCAGCAAGCTAATTATCATATCGGGCATTAAAACCTCAAAGGAACTTCCCTCATGGATGAGGATTGCAGGCAAACTTCGATTAAATAAAATTCTTCCCGTAAAATCGAATAAACTAACTGAAAAATTTGATAATGAGCAATTGGGAGTAACTACAGAGGAAGAAAGAATATTGGTGAATCATTACCGAAAAATTGCTGACTCATCATATTTAAATTGGGCAATTCATGAAGTATTGAACTGGAAAAATGATTCTCACCCCGAAGCAATTTTTCATATTCATGGCAATAGAGATAAAATGTTTCCCATACGGAATATAAAGCCAACGCATATTATAGAAGGCGGCACACACATTATGATTTTGAACCGGGCAGAGGAAGTAAGTAAATGCATTAATACAATTATGCAAACCCAACAAACTCTCAATAAAATTTTTGAACCCTGATAAATTTCTCATTTATGGCAATCGTTGTCATTACAGGATGTAGCACCGGTATTGGTTTTATTACTGCGCAACTGTTTGCGGGAAAAGGACATAAGGTTTATGCTACCATGCGTAAGCCGGAAAAATGTCCTTCGTTGCAAGCACTCACAAAAAAAGAAAATCTGCCGATTGTCATCGTGCCAATGGATGTGAATGAGGAAGCTTCGGTAAAGAAAGCAATTGAAATTATCCTTTCAAAAGAAGGACGCGTTGATGTATTGGTAAACAATGCAGGAATTGCTGGCAGCGGCGCGGTGGAAGAATTGCCGGTTGAATTATTTAAGAGTACAATGGAAACAAATTACTTTGGAACATTAAGATGCATAAAAGAAGTTTTGCCGAACATGCGTGAAAGAAAGAATGGCTGTATCATTAATGTGTGTTCTGTAGCCGGAAGATTGTTCAGCTATTTTCACGCACCATACTGCGCTTCTAAAGCAGCGCTTGAAGCTTTAAGTGAATGTCTTGCGCAAGAAGTGCATCCTTTCAATATAAGAATAGCAATTGTAGAACCGGGCATTGTTAGAACTTCTATTTTTAATAAAGACAACGGTAAAAATAATACAACTCATTATCCGAACCTAAAGCGTTTTAAAGCATTCTTCAAAGCTTCGCTTGAGAAAAATATATCACCTGAAATTGTTGCTTGTGTAATTCTTGAGATTGCAGAAGGAAGAATTCACAGATTGAGAAATACAGTTGGGGTTGATGCGCATAATCTTATAAGTTGGAGGGCTGCAATGTCCGATGAAGATTGGCTAACCTCTCAAAATATTGACGATGATGCAACATGGAGTGAAAATATTCAGCAACTTTTTGATTTGAATATTCGGCGGTATTTGAAAATTTAATACTCTGCCGTTTAAGAAAAAATAATGCTTTCTCTTTCCGTCACCACGACTCAACTTACAGCTACAGTTGTTCATTCCTTCCCCGGTTTTTTATTTTGAATACTCATGATTAAAGAATGTTGAAGAACTTGGGCACATTATGTACTCTTATTGTCTTTCATACGTCATTTCAACACCGCCATCCAAAGGAAAATATCCAGAAACAATAATCAGTTTATTATCATCAATTTGAAAGAAGATTTTATCACTTGCAGTGTCGTTGTTTAATATTATTCTATTGCCAAATTGTTCTGAAGAAAATAATAAACCGGTATTCGCATTTACAGATGTATCGGGTACTATTTCGTAATACCCTTCCTTTGGATGATTGCCTTGAACAAAAATTTTATAAGTTCTATCGGTAGTTGAATAGGTTGAGTTTGTAAATTCAAGAATTGAGCCATTGTCGGCAGGGTAATCCATAGCTCCAACCTGTGCTACCATTTGCCTTAATTCCCACTTGCCAATAAGCGATGCAGCAGTTAATATTTTTGGGAATGCTGTTTTCACCGATTCTTTTTTGCAACTGTTCAAGAGTGCAATTACAACCAATGAATAAATTAACATAAATGGATATTTCATAAAAGGTTTTTGTACCTGATAATTAATTTTTGAAAACCGTTGCATAAATCAAAAAAAATATTTCAGCATTCTACCCCCATCCCCCTCAAACTACTGTTTGTTTATTCCTTCTCTGAATTTTTATTTTGAATAATCATCATCAGAAAGAAGATTGTTTCTTTGCACCTCGAAGAACAAGGCGTTGAAGAGTGCGACGCAACAAAAGCTCAATAGCATTCCTCAAAGCTGACCTCCAAAAACTTACAACGTATAACCTAAAACGTACAACTTATTATGAGTTACATTTCAGATGTTCATGCCCGCCAGATACTCGATAGCCGCGGCAACCCCACCATTGAAGTAGATATTATC
>Ga0081539_10000388_pt1 | contig 95218 bp, 99 predicted proteins | sample TabmetS4T2R2_FD_71023 | JGI IMG/M metagenome (GOLD analysis project Ga0081539, IMG submission 71023) | Tabebuia heterophylla rhizosphere microbial communities from the University of Puerto Rico - S4T2R2 | ecosystem: Host-associated > Plants > Roots > Rhizosphere ... | reverse complement strand
GGTCCCCTACACAGCGTTGCCGGCTCCTCCCCCGCAGCCGAGCCTCGTCACCAACCGCTGATCTGAAAGCTGTCTTAACAGGCCTCGCGGTTCGGGGTTGGAGCGGCTATGACCTCTCCGACTCGCTCGAAGGAGGAGACATGGCGAAGGTCCTGATGGCAGTTCTCGCCGCGCTCGTGGGCGCTCCGGCCGCGATTCCGGCGGAGCGGATGAGCGCGCCGCTCGTCCGGGCGATCCCGAACAAGCAGCTCGGCCCGGTGCTGGCCACCTACGGGAGACAGGCGATCTACGTCTGGAACCGCGAGCCGAAAGGTCGGATCCGTTGCACTGGCACGTGCGCGAAGGCGTGGCCGCCTGTCGTGGTGAGGAAGGGCGCCGCGGTGCCGACGCACGTCAAGGGGATCAAGGGCTCGTTCGGCACGATCCGGCGGCCCGGCGGCGGACGCCAGCTCACGTTCGACGGCCGCGCGCTCTACACGTACTCGAACGAGAAGCCCGGCCAGGTGCTCTGCAACAACGTGAATGGCTGGTTCGCGGTGCGTTTACAGCGCTGACTTAAGTGGCTCTTGAAACGTAGCGCCATATCGTCATAGATTTATGCAGAGGGGAGGGACGCAAACTGCGGCACTTTGCCACGGAAGCAAAAGCAAGGCTCAGGCGACTCGCCGCCGGCGGGATGGTTCTCGTCGCGTTTGCGGTCCTCGCTGTCACCGGCTACGCGGGCGCTCGCGGCCTCGCGAGCCTGACCTACAACTACCAGTACTGCACGACGCCGAGCCAGTATCAGTACTGCTCGACGTCGACCTCGACGACATCGACGACGACTCCCACGTCGACCTCCACCTCGACGATCACGAGCTCGACCACGACGCCGACGACGACTTCGACGTCGACGATCACGAGCACTTCGACCTCGACGTCCACGTCGACCTCGACGTCCACGTCGACCTCCACGTCGACGTCCACCAGCACCAGCACCACGACGCCCACCAGCACGAAGCCGGGCAAGGGCTGCGGCGACAAGAACCACCTGCACGACCGGCGGTCCGAGTGCAAGGTCACGATCTTCAGCGCGTCGAAGAAGGAAGGGAATAGCGGCACGTCGACGCTCTCGTTCGTCGTGACGCTCTCGACGGCGCCGGCTCTGGACCCGGTGACAGTCCAGTACACGACCGCGAACGGCACCGCCACCGCGCCGAGCGACTTCGTCGCGAAGAGCGGCACGCTCACCTTCCCGGCCGGCTCGAGCTCCGCGACGATCAACGTGACGATCAACGGGGACAAGCTCAAGGAGAAGAACGAGACGTTCCTCGTGAAGCTGTCGAACCCGAGCGCCAATGCCTACCTGGGCGTGACCCAGGCGACGGGCACGATCGTCAGCGACGACTGAGTAAGCGGGCGGCATAGGCCGTACGAATGCGCGCCGTCCTGAGCGAGCACCGCGACGGCGCCGAGCGCGAGCCCACCGCGGACCGGGCCGCCGCCGCGCCGGGCTCTCCCGCCGGCGCGACCCTCACCGTCGCCACGCTCTTGAGGATGCAGCGGGGAGCCGGCAACGCAGCGGTCGCGCGCATGCTCGCGCCGGGCTCGGCGCGCGGGCCGCTCATCCAGCGATCGTTCGAGGACGAAGGCTCGCCCGGTCACCGCCCGAACCTCGACGTCGGCGACACCGGCCCGGGCGTCACGCTGCTCCAACGCCGGCTCGGCGTTCCGGTCACGAGCACGTTCGACGCGCCGACCCACGACGCGGCCGTGGCCTATCAGAAGGCGCGGCCCTCGCTTCACCCGGCCACAGGAGGCGTAGGGCCGCTCACGTGGGCCTCGCTCGACGCCGAGGCGGCGAGCGGAGCTTCCACCGCCGCGACGAGGCTCAAGCCGTCCCTCAGCGGCCCCGTGACGGTGGGCGGCCTTGCGCTCGGCCTGGGCGGGTACGTCGCCGCCGACCAGATCAGCGACGCCGAGGTCAAGGCGCTGATCGACCAGGCGATCCGGAACGGCACGGCGAGGCTCGCGGCGCGGGGCGCCGTCGAGGTCGGCGGCAAGGTCATCCCAGAGGCGACCGCCGTGCTCGAGACGACCGCGCCCGCAGCGGGAGGCGCGGGCGGCGCCGGAGCCGGCGGAGGCGCGCTCGCTGCGGGCGCCGCCGTCGCCGTCGGCGCGATCGTGGTCGCGGGGACGATCCTCGTCGTCGCGCACATGGTGAGCGAGGCAAAGCAGCTCGACGAGTTCGGTGGGGACCTCCCGCCGGGCGGGCTACCTCCCCGGCCGCGAGGCGAATGTCCCAGATGCGAGACGGTGCCGCCCGGGACGATCCCCGACTACGGGTCGCTCGACGACTTCTTGCGCCCGCGCGGCGTCAGCGCGATCCTGAAGGCGATGCCCGGCATCGGAACGGTCGCTGACGCCCGGATCATTCCGCCCGGCTGGACGGGCGGAGGCAGCAACTCGGCCGGCCAGGCGCGGACGCACCTCCTCGGCAAGGCTCTCGGCGGCTCCGGCTCCGAGGCGCGGAACCTCGTCACCTTCGACCAGGGCGCGAACCTGCGCATGTTCGCCGAGTTCGAGAAGGACGTTCGCGAGATCGTGATCACGATGCCGACGGACTGCTTCGAGTACTCCGTCACGCCCGAGTACCTCTCGACGCCGAAGTCGCCCACCGACCGCAGCAACCTGATGCCGCACCGGATCCGCGCCAGCCTCACGAACCTCTGCACCGGCGAGGTTCCGATCAACGGCCGGACGGTCGACAACCTGCTCCCGCACTAGCCAAGAAAGCGCAGCAGCGCCTCGGACAGAGGCTCGATCCGGTCGGTCGCGACGCTGTAGACGACGTAGTAGCCCTCGCGCCGCGAGCTGACCACCCCGGCCGCGCGAGCTGGCGCAGGTGCTTCGAGAGGCCGGCCTCGCTGATGCCGACGAGCGGCGCGAGCTCCTGCGTCGTCCTCGGGATCGACGGTGTGGATGCTAAAGCTCGTCCGCGGCACATACGCGTACGGGAGCGACCGGCTCGCGGCGAACCGCCGCCTGCGCGTACGCTAGTCGTGACCTTTACAGGCGCGGCGGCACTACAGCTCGAGCTGTGAGCCCAGGGACGGAGGCCGTGGCTCACGGCGAATCCAGTCGGCGAGGAACGGCTCGACGAACCCGAACGTCCCATCCTCTGCTCGGCCGACGAGCTCCTTCTTCAACGGCTCGCTTCTTACCTCGCTCTACGTAACGTAACCCTACGTAAAGCGATCAGCGCAGGTCGTTCTACCGCTCGTCACGGGTCCGCGGCAGACGTGCTACGGCTGCAGGTGCACGCCGACGACCTGCTCGACGATCCAGGCGTCGGCCTCGGCGACCTCGATCCCGCGGCTCGTGGCGATCTCGGCGGCGAGGAGCGCGCGGGCGCGCGCGTAGAGCTCGCGTTCGCTCGGCGCCGCTGCGCGACCCTTCGTCGCGCTGGCAAGTCGCTCCGACTGCAGGCCGTCGCGGACGACTTCCGCCAGACCTGTGGCCCGGCCGGCGGCGACCTTGTCCTGTATGGAGCGGTGACGCCTCGCCCAGGGCTCGATCTGAGGGCGCATCTCTGCGCCGAGCGTGTCGCGCACGTCCTCCAGCTCCCGCTCGTCCGAGAGCGACCGCAACGCGTCACGCGCCCGGGCGAGCGGCAGCGTGACCCTCAGCCCGCTCTCGAAGACGAGCGAGATCGTCTCACGCGCTGCTCTCGCGCCGGATGGATGCGGCTCCACGCGGCCGATCCCGTGAGAGCCGTAGACGACGAGATCCCCCGCCTTCAACCTCAGCGCCGGCGGTACCGAGACATGCGGCGCCGGTTTCACGCAGGCGGATCCGGCGCGGCCGGAGCCTCGGGCTCGGCGGCGCCATCGGCTGCGGCGTCGTCGGTCGGTGCGTCCTTCGCGGCGGCGCGAGCGGCAGCCGCCTCTGCTTTCCGCGCGCGCTTGAGCTCGCGGCGCTCCTTGACGGCGAGCTCCCGCGCCCGTTTCGCAAACGTCTGTGCCTTCCGCGTAGCCATTCGCCTCCTCTGCAAGCTGGATCAGCGCCGCGGTTGTCCGCGGCACGCGCAACTCCCTACGGCCGCACGGGGCTGACGTTCTTCGCCTCGAGCCCCTTCGCGCCCTCCACGGACTCGTACTCGACCTTCGCGTTCTCGGCCAGCGACTTGTAGCCCTCGCCGACGATCGCGCTGTGGTGGACGAACAGATCCTTGCCCCCTTCGTCGGGGACGATGAAGCCATAGCCCTTGTCGGCGTTGAACCACTTCACGGTTCCGGTTGCCATCGATGAAACACCTCCTCCGCTGCTCGGGAACGGGCAGGGAAGGCGCTGCTGGGCGCATCCGGTACTCGCTCGAGTGGAGAAGACAGCCTAGCAGCGGCCCCTTCGGCGCTCGCCCGCGTTGACACGGACCTGAGGATCGATCAAGCTCGGATAGTCGGGAGGGGAGAATCCTGCGGCAGGTTCGAGCTCAGTCGGGTTTTAGGAGGTCGTCGTGAAGCGACGTATCGCGGTCGTCGCGCTGGCGACGTTCGGCGTCTTGGTCCCGTTGGTCGGGCTCGGCGGCATCGGGTACGCGACGTCGGCGAGCCTCAGCTCCGCCCAGGCGAACCAGTACAGCACGTCGACGACGACCACCACGACAACCACGCCGACGACGACTTCGACGTCCACGATCACGTCCTCGACCACGACGCCGACGACGACCTCGACGTCCACGATCACGAGCTCGACCACGACGCCGACGACGACCTCGACGTCCACGATCACGAGCTCGACCACTACGCCGACGACGACCTCGACGTCGACCATCACAAGCACCTCGACCTCGACCTCGACCTCGACGAGCACGACTACGCCGACCCTCACGAAGCCGGGCAAGGGGTGCGGCGACAAGAACCACCTGCACGAGCGCCGGTTCGAGTGCAGCATCTCGATCTCCGACGTCCAGGGGAAGGAAGGCAAGAGCGGCACCAGCGCCTTCACGTTCGTCGTGTCGCTCTCGGGGAGCCCGCTCACGGCCGTGACCGTCGGCTACGCGACGACCGCCGGCACCGCGAGCACGCCGTCCGACTTCCAGGCCGTGTCCGGAACGCTCACGTTCCCGGTCGGGACGAGCACCAGGACGATCACGGTTCAGGTCGTCGGCGACAGGGTGCGCGAGCGGAACGAGACGTTCGTGGTGAACCTCTCCAATCCGAGCGCGAACGCCTACCTCGCCGACGGGCAGGGCCTCGCCACCATCGTCGACGACGATTAGCCAAGCCATCCCGCGCGTCGCGGCGGGGTTCAGGGGAACTGATTGGCCTCTCGCGGCGATCGCGCTCGCGTCCGCCACCGCGGTGGCGTTCCGGAACGGCGGCTACTTCCCCACCGAATGGGGCTGGAGCGCGCTCGCGTTGCTCTGGATTGCTGCGATCGCGCTGTTCGTCCGCGAGCGCCTCGCTATCGGCCGGCTCGAGTGGGCGATGCTCGCGTCGCTCGCGGGGTTCGTCGCTTGGATCGGCCTGTCGGTGCTGTGGTCGACGAGCGTGGAGCGATCGGTCCTCGAGGCACAGCGCGGCATCGTCTATCTCGCCGGGCTCCTGGCCGTCTTCGTCGTCGCGCGAGGCCGCTCGGTCGTCGAGCTCCTGGCCGCCGCGTGGTGCGCCGCGGCCGTGGTCGCGACCTACGCGCTGGTCCGCCTCTTCTTCCCGGAGCACTTCGAGCTTCCGTCGGGGCTCCTCTACCCCCTCTCCGAGCCGCTCGGCTACCCGAACGCGCTGGCGCTCCTCGCGGCGATCGGGGGCTTGCTCGCGGTGGCCTTTGCCGCCCACGGTCGCTCACGAGCCACGCGCGCGTCGGCGTCGGCGTGTGTCGTCCTCTTCGTCCTCACGATCTTCTTCACGTTCAGCCACGGCGCTTGGGGCGCGCTTGCGGCGGGGCTCGTCGCCATGCTCCTGCTCGACTCCCGGCGCTTCGCGCTGCTTCGCACGCTTGCCGGCGTCGCTCCCGCAGCGGCGGTGGCGGTCTGGCTGGGATCTCGCGCGCAAGCGCACGCGCTGACGCCGGGCGGTACGGCAGGTGAAGCGATTCACGAGGCCCATGTCCTGGCCCTCGAGACGGCGCTCCTCTGTGCGGCGGCGGCGACCGCCCCGCTCGCGGTCTCGGCCGCCGCCCGGCGAGTCGCCCCGAGCCGGCGAGCTTTCGTTGTCGCCGTGCTCGTCGGCTTCGTCGCGGTCTCGTCAGCCGCCGCCGAGCACTACGGCGCACGGCCGGGCTTCGGCGGCACAGCGATCGTGCGCACCCGACATCCAGCGCTCGCACAGGCGACCACCAGCGCCCGGCTCTCGCTGAGCGGCCGCCGGCTGCTCTGGCGGCAGGCGTGGAACGACTGGAAGGCGCACCCGGTGCTTGGCTCCGGTGCCGGGACCTTCGAGCCGTACTGGGTACGACACCGGCAGACCCCGGGTTTCGTCCGGGACGCGCACAGCCTCTACCTCGAGACGCTGGCCGAGCTCGGGCCGGTCGGCCTGGCGCTGCTCCTGGCGGTTCTGATCCTGCCGCTCGTCGCCGCCGCGAGGGCCCGACGCCACCCGTTCGTGCCGGGCGCCTTCGCGGCCTACCTCGCCTACCTCGTCCACGCCGGAGTCGACTGGGACTGGGAGATGCCGGCCGTGACGCTGCTCGGCCTCTTCTGCGGCGGCGCGGTCCTGCTCGCGGCGCGCGGCGTGGAGCGGCCGATCGCCGGACGATTTCGCGCCGCCGCGCTCGCCGTCACGCTGGCGCTGGTCGCCTTCTCCTTCGTCGGCCTGATCGGAAACGGGGCACTCGCCGCGAGCGCGCGCGCCGCAGACGCGGGCCGTTGGAGCCAGTCCGCCTCGGATGCCCGCAAAGCGACCCGCTGGCTGCCCTGGTCGTCGGAGGCGTGGTGGCGGCTCGGCGTTGCCCAGAGCGAGGAGGATGACACCGAGGTCGCGCGGTCGAGCCTGCGAAAGGCGACTTCCAAGGGCCCTGACGAATGGCGCCCGTGGGTCAGCCTGATCCGGCTGAGCACGGGTCGAGCTCAGCGTCGAGCGCTCAGGGAGGCGGCGCGGCTGAACCCTCGCGATCCCGAGGTCGTCCAGTTCCTGCTCGCGCCCGGCTCGCTCACGCAGCGGTGGAGCTACGACGACTCGTGGATCGGGTGGCCGGTCGCGCCCGTGCACCGACAGCACCCGATCCGCAGCTCGTTCCTCGACCCGCGGGCGGGGACGCTACGGACGGGCGGTGAAACCGCCTATCACTTCGGCATCGACGTCGGCGTCCGCGACGACCGGCCCGAGCCGGGAGCGCCGCCGGGCCGGGCGCACAAGGTCTACGCCGTCGAGGGCGGGACTGCGATCCTGCCGGAGCGGTGGACGCGAGGCCCGTGTGTGAACCGCAAGGTCTCGGTCGGGCACTTCGACTACTGGCACGTCGACGCGAGCGGCGTCGTCACCGACGGGGAGCGCATCCGGCCGGGGCAGCTGATCGGCTGGACGTGCAAGGGCCTCTGGCACGTCCATCTCGCGGAGTGGATGCAGCTCTTCGGGCGCCGCGTGTACGTCAATCCGATCCATCCCGGCATGAAGCTCGGTCCCTACGCCGACAGCGAGCCGCTGAGGATCCACGCGATCGCCTTCTACCGACCGGCGATGCCTTCGTGGACTGCAGCCGTGCGGGTCGCCTTTCCGGCGGCTGGGGCTCGGCTCCCGCGCACGAGGACCGGCCGCGCGCGCCTCTCCGGCCTCGTCGACGTCCGCGCGTGGATCGACGACCCTCCGCCCTACCGCAATCCCCTCGCCTCACCGACGCCGCCGAACGCGGTCAGGCTCGAGATCGTGCGGGAGAGCGACGGCCGACGCGTGCTAACGCGAACCGTCTTCCGAGCTGCCCTCTTCCTCGGCGACTCACACGCGACGCAGGTCGTTCCGATCGACTACCACTACGCGCCGGGGACGAAGGCGGCGCTTCCCGGAGTGCTTTGCGCGCGCGCGCGCTGGCGCGACTGCGGTGGCGTGTACTGGTTCCGCCTCTTCGCCGAGCCCACGGGCGCGTACTGGAACACGGCAACGGAGCCGAACGGCGACTACCGCCTCGTCGTCAGCGCATCGGACGCGGCCGGGAACGCGACGTCCGCCGAGGCGCGGGTCACGATCGACAACCCTTGACTGTCGCGACTGCTGCCGCGTCAGTCGGTTCCTTCGCGGCGCTCCTCGTCCTCGGCTACGGCTTTCGCTTCGCCGAACTTGGCGACGACGACGTAGCGGTCGGTCTTCTCGACAACCCGTTCGAGCTCGGGGTTGTCGTGCCCGGGCGCGACCGCGAAGCAATGGCGCTCTCGGTGCGCATGGTCGTACTCGGCGATCGTCAGTATCAGCGTTTCGCTGCAGCCCTCCTCGCCGCACTCGCACACGATCTGGAGCTCGTCGGCAGGCCCATTCCCGAGCTGCTGCGCGGCGTACTCGATCTCCCGGTTGACGGTGCGGTACATCGCCTCGTTCCGTGCCACACGCTCCTCGCGGGCATCCATCGGCAGGAGTGTACGAGCCTGCGCGACAACGCACAGGACCTCGGCGCGCTCGCGAGGATTTAGCGCAGGTCCTTGTTCGACTCCATGTCGAACCACATGGCGAAGAGCGTGAACTGCGACCCGAAGATCAGGAGGAGCGCGACCAGCACCACCGTCGCGGCGGTGATCTGGTTGCCCAGTGCTCGAAGGACGACCTCGGTGATCCCGAGGGCTAGACCGAGCATGCTCATCAAGAAGCCCAGCACGTAGAAGAACACCAGCGGGTGGAAGTCGCGGATGACGTACTTCTCCTTCATCCGCCAGAAGAAGCCCTTCATGAGCAGCCACGAGATCGTCGGGACGACCTTGCGCAGGCGGATCCCGCTTCGCTCGCCGACGCCGTAGATCGGGCGCGACGGGAAGTCGCGCACTCGCGCGTTCCACACGTTCAGGTGCACGAGCAGGTCGTTCGGGAAGCCGTAGCGCTTGTACACGCGGTCCAGCTCCAGAAGCTCCAGCACGGGGAGGCCGATCGCGGTGTAGCCGGCCTGCGAGTCGGCGACGTGCCAGTAGCCGGACGCGATCTTGGTCAGCAGCGAGAGGATCGCGTTGCCGAGGTAGCGCGTGCGCGGGATGAGCTGCCACGCCTGGCCGGTGAAGAGGCGGTTCGCCTTGTGGTAGTCGAGCTCGCCGCGGACGACCGGGAGCGCGAGCGCCTCGAGCTCCGCCGGGTCCATCTGGTTGTCGCCGGCCATCACGCACGCGACGTCCATCCGCTCCTCGACCGCACGCTTGTAGCCGGTCACGATCGCGGCGCCGACGCCCGCGTTCCGCTCGTGGACGATCACCTCGACGCGCGGGTCGTCCACGGCGCGAGCCCGCTCGGCGGTCGCGTCGGCAGAGCGATCGTCGACGACGTAGACGCGGTCGACGAAGGGCGGGATGCCGCGGATCGTGTCGCCGATCAGCAGCTCCTCGTTGTACGCGGGGACGACGACCGCGACGCGCTTGCCCTCGAGCATCCGCTCGCTGACGTTACAGACGAGGGCGGCGGACGGCTGGCGGCGCGAAGCGGTCCCAGAGCAGCGCCGCGAGAACTCCGAGGAGCAGCCCGAGGAACGCGCCGACGACGGCGGAGTTCCGCTTCGAGCGCGCCGTCGTCTTCGCCACCGCGGCCGGGCCGAGCAGGCGCGGCTTCTCGATCTGGTTCGCGAGCGCGAGCAGCTGCGCCGTGGCCGTCTGCTGCGTGAGGAGCTGCGCGCGCCGGTCCTCGGTGTTCGAGATCTGGCTGACGAGGACGAGCTTGTCCAGGGCCGACAGACCGGGCGTCTTCAGAGCCTGGTTCAGCGCGGCGGAGCGAATCTCGTTCGACTTCAGGTCGTCGTTGATCCCGGCCAGCTGGCGGTTGAAGCCTGCGATCTTCGCGTTCACGTAGCCGGAGACCCCGGCGACGACGTACTTCGCGATCGAGTCGACGGCGCAGCGGGTCTTCCGGCCGGCCGGGCCGCGGAGCGAGATCGTCGTGTACTGCGCGGTCGCGCCCTTCGTCGCCGTGCCGAGCGAGGCGCCGCTCGCGGCCGCGGAGGTCGAGAGGCCGTTCCGCACCTTCCCGACCGGGAGTCCGCAGGCGGACGCGGCGCGCGACGTCGCGGCGCTCGAGTGGACGAGGATGTTGACGGTGCGCGGGTTCGTGTTCGGGCTCTGGATCGCCGCGTTTCCGGTCGGCGAGAAGGGCTGGCCGAGGTAGACGGTGGCCTTCGCGATGTAGACCCCGCCGCCGCCGAGGGCGAGCAGGTACCCGATCAGCGCGCCGCCGACGAGCCCGAGCAGCGGCAGCCACCAGCGCGCCGCGATCGTGCTCCAGTAGCGCCCGAGGTCGACCTCCTCCTCGCCGTCGAGCTCCGGCGCGGGCGCCGGGCGCCGGGTTGTGCCGCGAGTGCTCACCGCGCGGCGACTCTACCGGCAGCCCAGGACCACTGAGCCTCCAAGCCCGCTGCGAGCGAGACCTCCGGGGCCCAGCCGAGCTCGCCGCGGATCCGCGTCGTGTCGGCGTTCGTGCGCCGCTGGTCGCCGGGGACCGGCGGCTGCCGCCGCACGTCGAGCCGCCGGCCGGAGATCCGCTCGAGCGCCGCGATCGTCTCGTTCATCGACGCCTCGATCGCGCCGCCGACGTTGTAGACGCCGCTGCCGCGCTCCATCGCGGCGAGGGTCGCCTCGACGACGTCCGAGACGAACGTCCAGCCCCGCGTCTGCTCGCCGTCGCCGTAGAGGTCGAACGGCCGGCCCTCGGCGAGCGCGAAGCAGATGCGCGTGAACGCCATGTCCGGCCGCTGCCGGGGCCCGAAGGCGTTGAAGTAGCGCAGCACGACCGCGTCGAGGCCGAACGCGAGGGCGTAGGCCTCCGCGAGCTGCTCGCACGAGGCCTTCGTGATCCCGTACGGCGAGAGCGGGCGGAGCCGCGTCTCCTCCGGTGTCGGGTAGCGCTCGGCGGCGCCGTAGACCGCCGACGACGACGCGAAGACGACGCGAACGCCGTCGCGTGCGGCTGCCTCGAAGACCCGCTGCGACGCGAGCACGTTCCGGCGCAGGTAGAGCGGGAAGACGTCGCCGAAGCTGCGGACGCCCGGCTGCGCCGCGAGGTGGAAGACGCCGTCGAAGCCGGCGAAGTCGAGCTCGTCCTCGGCGAGGTCGACGCGGCGGACGTCGAGGCCGTGCGCGTTCTCCTCCTTCAGCGCGACGTCGTAGTAGTCCGTGAAGCAGTCGAGCCCGACGACCTCGTGGCCGCGCTCGAGCAGCGTCTCGGCGAGGTGCGAGCCGACGAACCCGGCCGCTCCGGTGACGGCGAACCTCACCGGGGGACCATCCCATAGACGCGCGCGTAGCCGACGAGGTAGAGGCGGCGCGTGTCGGCGACGATCGGCGAGTACTTCCCGTCGGGGAACGTCCAGACCTGGCGGCCCGTCAGCGCGTTCAGGCCGTACGTGCGGCCGGCAAGGGTCGCAAAGTAGACGATCCCGTCGATCACGGTCGGGGAGCCGGAGATCGGGCCGTTCGCGTCGAAGCGCCAGCGCACGTCCCCGGTGGCCGCGTCGAAGCAGTACAGGTGGTGGTCGTACGAGCCCGCGTAGACGCGCCTGTTCCAGACCGCCGGCGAGCTGTAGACGTAGCCGCCGGTGCCGTGCGACCAGCGGAGCTGCCCGCTCGTGGCGCCGAACGAGTAGACCTTGCCGTCGGTCGCGCCGAGGTAGACGCGTCCGTACGCGACCGCCGGGGTCGAGTAGAACGTGCCGAGCGAGCCGAGCCGCGGCTGCGCGGAGGCGCGCCACACCAGCTTCCCGTCGCTCTCGCGCAGCGCGTAGACGTGGCCGTCGTAGGAGCCGACGAAGATCCGCCCGCCGGAGAGCGCGACGCCGGCCTTGACCTTCCCGCCGGTCTGGTAGCTCCAGACGATCCGGCCTGTCCTCTCGTCGAGCGCGTAGACCTTCCCGCGCCAGTCGCCGACGTAGACGCGGCCGTTCGCGACGAGCGGCGACGACTCGGTCGGGCCGATTCGTTTCGTCCAGCGGACGCGGCCCTGGCCGACCGACAGCGCGGCGACGAGCCCGTCGAGACCCGGCTTCGTCTGGTTGCACTCGCCGCGGTTCATGAAGCTCGCGAAGACGGTTCCGCGGTCGAGCGCCGGCGAGGCGGCCGTGCAGCGGTGCGTCTTGTAGACCCACGCGCGGCCGCCGTTCCGCGCGCCGAGCGCGAACAGGGAGCCGCTGTTGTTCGACAGGAAGAGGCGCCCGTAGCCGACGGCCGGCGGAAACTCGAGCAGGCTCGTCCCGCCCGCCGTCCAGAGGCGGCGGAAGGGCGGGCGGAAGTGGACGCCGTCCGCGAAGCGGGTCCGCGCCTCGTCCAGCCCGTACATCGGCCAAGGCACCTGGCGCAGCTCGAGCGGTGTTCGCTTGCGGGTCGGCTCCTGTGTGGTCACGAACTCGACCGACGAGGAGCCGCGGATGTTCCGGCCCTGGTGCTTGCGGTAGAGCACGTACCCGGCCGCGGCGCCGAGACCGAGCACGAACAGGGCGAGGACGGCCGCGAGAGCGCGCTTCACGCGGCGGACGCTACCGCCAGCTTCTGCTGCAGGCCCCCGACACCGTCCGTGCCGTCGACGCGGATGCGGCTCAGCGTGAAAAGGTCGCGCGGCTTGCCGAGCCCCTCGTTCTCGGTCGTCGCGCCGAGGAAGCCGGCCGCCTTCACGGCCGCGACGACCGTGTCGTCGTAGCGGCCCGAGGGGTAGCAGAAGAAGGCGACGGGCACGCCGAACTGCTTCCGGATCGCCGCGCGCGAGCCCGCGACCTCCTGCTTCAGGCGGTCGGACGAGAGCGTCGTCAGGTCGACGTGGCTGATCGTGTGCGCGTCGACCTCCCACCCCGCGGCGATCAGCTTCCGCACCATCCCCGGCCGCGAGCCCCACACCGGCTTCAGGTTCTCCAGGACGAGGTTGAGGACGCCCGGCCAGCGTCGCTTCCGGAGCGTCGGCATCGCGACCGTGAAGTCGCTCCGATAGCCGTCGTCGAAGGAGAGGACGATCGGCTTCGGCGGCAGCACCCGCTTGCCGCGCCAGAAGTCGTAGACGCGCTGTAGCGTCACGGCGTGGTAGCCCTGCTGCGCGAGCCACGCGATTTGCGCCGTGAAGTCGGCCGGCTTGACGTAGAGCTCCGGGTACGGCGTGTTCGGCGGCGGCTCGGCGAGCACGTGGTACATCAGGATCGGGACGGGCCCGTCGTGCGGGCCCTTCGGCTTCGGCGGCGGCTTGCGGTGATGCTTGCGCGTGGTGGTCGTCGTGGCCGTCGCCGCCTTGGTGGTCGTGTGACGGCTCGCGTGGACGACGAGCCCCGCCGCGATGGCAATCGCGACGAGGAACGCGCCGATCGCGACTGCGCGGACGAGGTACTTACGCACCGGAGAGCGTTCCGAGATCGACCTGCGCAGCCTTCCAGGCCGAGTTCCTCGCGACGAGCACGCCGTGCCACGAGCCCGGCGGCAGACGCAGCGTCGCGCGGCCGGCGAGCCCGCGGCGGCCGAGCAAGAGCCGCCGATGGCTCGAGCCGCGCTGGAGCAGGACGCGCAGGTCGAGCCACGGCGTTCCCGGGTCCTGCGCCTGCCACCGGAGGGTGCGGCGGCCCGCGACCGACGCTTCGACGGCAGGCGGCTTCGTGTCCCACTGCACCTCGATCGGCGGCAGGTCGACGGTGGCCGCGTTCTTCGCGAGGTCGACGGCGGTGATGCGCGGCGCGTAGCTTCCGGGCCGGAGAAGCGGGCCGGGCGACCAGGTCAGCACGTGGTTCCCGCGGCCTAGCGTCAGGGAGGTCGAGCGGCCGCCGGCGGAGATCGTCACGCGCGAGATCTTCGAGAGCCAGAGCGGGATGCGCGCCGAGTCGCGGTAGCCGTCGGCGGGGCGCGGGAAGAGCGTCTGCGGCGACGCGGGCGGCGCGCCCGGGCGGAGGATCGGCGGTTGCGTCTCGTAGCGCTCGAAGCGTGCGGCCGCGTCGGGCCACACGGGGTCGGCCGGGTTGCGCTGCGCGAGCTTCTTCAACAGCGAGACGACATAGGTGTGGTAGTCGAGCGGCGACTCTGGGCCGCCGAGCGAGTAGAGCGACCAGTAGCCGGTATCGAAGCGCGGCAGGAGCGCCTCGGCGGAGGCCTGGAGGCCGACGGCGAGCGTCGCGGCGGCGGGGTCGCCGGTCGCGGTCGCGTAGTCGCCGACCGAGATCGCGCTCTGGAGCTGCGCGTTGAGGACCGGCGTGCCGTCGAAGCTGTACAGCCGGATCCACGGGCCGGACGGGAGCTGACGGACGAGCGTGCCGGGGATCGCGCGGAAGGCGGCGCGGGCGGTCTCGGTGTCGGCCGGGTCTTGTGTGAGCGTCTCGGTCCGCGCGAACGCCTGAGCCATGACCGCTTGGGCCATGCCCGACGTCCAGGGCGGCTTGCCGCCGCCGTAGGGGAACTCGTACTCCCAGGTGAGCGCGCCGCCGGGTCCGGTCGTCGCCCGCGCGAGCAGCGCCGTGGCGAGCGTGCCGGCTTTGTCCGCGTCCTTCGCGGCCACGGCCGAGTTGAGCGCGCCCGCGTTGGCGAGCGGGTGGAACTGAAAGCCGTGACCCGGGAAGAAGCGGTAGACGATCCCGTCCTCGTCGGTGGTGTCGGTCCGGGTCGTCGGGGCGGCGCGGTTGCCGAACCAGGTCGTGTTCACCGCGAGCATCGAGAAGAGCGTCAGCGCCCGCGACGCCGAGTACGCGCGCCACTGGACGGCCACGTCGTGGAGGACGCCGCGGAGGTTCGTCTCCCGCGCGCCGCCGAGGTTCCTGATCGCCGCCACGGCGCGGTCGACCTCGGCGCGGTAGGCGTCGGCGTCCTCCTGCGAGATCGCGCCGATCTGGACCGAGCGCGCGAGGCCGCGTTTCGCGAGGATCGCGTCGGGGTTCGGCCTCGCGCCGACTGCCGCGGGCGCCGCGACCACCGCGACGACGAGCGCGGTCGCGGCGGCGAGCCTCATCGCCTGCGCGGCTCGACGGCGAAGACCCGCGAGAAGCCGTGCATCAACAGCCGCCCGCCGTTCCCGGAGACAGGGACGTAGTAGCCGTGCGGGAAGCGAAGGAGGACACGTCCGCTACGGGCGTCGACGCCCACGATCCTGTGCGCGAAGTTTCCCGCGTACGCCACGCCGTCTACTACGACGGCGGCCCCTGAGATCGGTCCGCCGGTTCCCACTTCCCACAGGATGCGCCCCGACGAGGCGGAGACGCAGTAGAAGACGCCGTTGTACGAGCCGAAGAAGACGCGTCCCGCCCAGACGGCTGGGGACGAATAGACGTACGAGCCGGTCGAGATCCGCCAGAGCCGGCGGCCTCGCGCGCTGAACGCGGTCAGCGAGTTCCCGTCCGAGGAGGGGACGAAGACGCGGCCGTTCGCGACGGCCGGCGTGCCGTAGACGCGGCCATTCACCGACGCGCTCCAGCGCAGCCGGCCCGTGCGGGCGTTCAGCGCGAGCAGCCGGCCGCCGTAGTCGCCGATGAACAGCGTCCGCCCGGACAGGGCCGCGCTGGACGTGATCTTGTAGCCGCCGTGGAAGACCCAGCGGAGGCGGTGGCGCCGCAGGTCGAGCGCGTAGACGTTCCCGTTCCACGAGCCGAAGTAGTCGATCCCGTAGCGCACGATCGGCGACGACTCGATCGGCGAGCCGACGGAGTAGCGCCAGAGGATTCGGCCCGACGAGCGGTCGAGCATCCACACGTGGCCGTCCATCCCGTGCGCGACGACCCGGTCGCCGACAACCGCGGGCGAGGCCGCCATCTTCCCGTGCGGCGTGTCGCGCCGCCACGCGATCTTCCCGGTGCGCATCGAGAGCGCGCGGATCGAGCCGCGGGCGTTGCCGATGTACGCCATCCCGTCCGAGACGACGGCGGGGAACTCGATCAGCGTCCCGATCCCGCGGCTCCAGACGACGCGGAAGGGCGGGCGCACGCGGATCCGCGTCTGCGCCTGCGTGCGAGTGGGGACCGCGCCGTAGACCGGCCATTGGAGCTTCGGCTGGTAGACCCGGAAGCGGACGAACGGATGGTGACGGAAGAAGAACCGGCGCGTCGTCGGCGTGAAGCCGCGGGCGCGGACGGTGACGAGGCTCGCGGTGCGACGCGGAACGCGGAGGATCACGGCGCCGTGTCGGTTGGTGACACCTCTGCTTCGCCCGAGCCGGACATGGGCACGCGCGACGGGTCTGCTGAGGTCGCCGTCGATCACGGTCACCATCACGCGGTGCGCCCACGGGTTCGGCCGCGGCCGCGGCTGCGGACGGAGCGGCGGGGTGTGGATCGGCTCGCGGTGGGTCGTCGTGGGCGCCGCGGTGTGGTCGCCGCTCGACGTGCACGCGGACGCAGTCCCCGCTACGACGAGGACGGCGACGACTCGACAGGCTCTGGCAGCTCCTCGGAGAACGGTTCCAGCGTACCGTCGGGCCCGGCGGTGAGACAGATGTGGCTCAGGAAGCGCGTCATCACGACGCCTTCGCGGAAGTCGCCGACGCGCGGCTCCGGCCGCTCGCCGTTCGCCAGCGCGAGGACGAGCTCGGGGTAGCGGCCGCCCGCGGCGAGCGGGAGCGGAAAGCCGCCGCCGAAGCGCGGGTTCACGTCCGTGATCTTGTGCGTGCCGTCAGGCTCCCGGAAGCACTGGATGTTCGCGACGCCGTGCAGCGGGATCGCCTCCGACACGCGGCAGCCGAGCTCGATCAGCGCCGTGTCCCGGACGGTCATGCCCTTGATCGACTCGCCGCCCTTGGACTCGATCATCGTGCGCGGGATCGCGTTCAGGCAGCGGCCTTCGAAGTCGCAGACGACGTCGACCGAGAACTCCTCGCCGCGGCAGATCGCCTGCACCATCGTCGGCTCGGGCGTCTGCGTGACCACCTGCTCGAGCTGGGCACGGTCGTGGACGCGGTAGATGTGGCGCGAGCCGTAGCCTCGGCGCGCCTTGACGAGGAGCGGGTACTCGGCATCCGTCGGGACGTCGTCCGGGAGCCACGTGGCCGGCGAGTCGATCCCACGCTCCTCGAAGTGGAGGTGCGCGAGGTACTTGTCGCTCATCTTGTCCACGACGTCCGCGTCGGGAAGCAGCACGAGCGCCGGCGCGAGGCGGTCGCGCTGGTGAGCCAGCTTCGACTGGTCCATGTCCGCCAGCGGGACGATCAGGTCGACCTCGTGCAGGCGGACGAGCTCGGCGAGCTTCGGGACGTACTCGTGCTCTTCGATCAGCGGGACGAGCGCGTAGCGGTCGGCGGCGTAGAGCGCGGGCGCGTACTTCCCCGCGTCGGCTGCGATCGTCGTCGCGCCGGCCTCGCGGAACGCGGCCACGATGTCGACGCGCATCCCGGCGCAGGTGAAGAGCACGGTCGTCACCGTGCGAGAGCCTAGCCCGTCGCCCCGCCGATGCCGCCGCCGGACGGCTCGAAGACGCTCGTGCCGGCGACGAGCAGCGGCCGCTCGCCCCCGCTCGCGCTCACCACCGGAACGAGCCACGCGAGCCGCGTCGGATTCGCGTCGAAGGTGAGGTAGGGCGTGCGGGTCGACTCGTGTGGGCGGAGGTGCTCTTCGGCACGTGCGCGGATCCGCTTGGGGTCGAGCCAGTCGGCCGCCTCGGGCGCCTCCGCGACCGAGTCCCGGCCGCGCTGGAAGCTGGCGTAGCGCATCAGCGTGCCGTCGGGCAGGAACTGCAGCAGGCCGGCGAGCTTCTCGCCGACCGCGACTCCGACGGCGAACGAGTGCACCTCGCCGTCGGGGCCGAGCACCGGAACCGGCTCGCGCACGCGGCCTCGCTCGCGGACGAGCTCGTCCCCCACCGTCCCCTGCCGCAGCAGCGCCTCGGCCGCGTGCCGGAGCAGAGCGCGAGCCGTCTCAGTCACGGCTCAGACCAGCTTCACCACCGCCGAGTAGGCGTACTGGTAGACCTGCGTGTCGAAGTTCTCCCACCGCGTGACGACGCCCGCGTTCGGCGGCCACGGATCGTAGACGAGCAGCCCCCTGAGGATCATCGGGAAGGGATTCAGGACCGACCGCGTGTAGCCCGCGACGGTGCGCGAGTGGCCGGGGATGAAGCTGATCGTCGGCCGGTTCGCCTTGATCTCCGACTGGAAGGCGCCGAACCCCGGGCTGACGATCATCGTCGCGTCGAGCGCGTTCGAGGTCATCTTCTCGATCACCGTCACCACGTCGCCGACGCGCGAGTACGGAAGGCCGCTCGGCGCCGCGAGCGTCCCGAGCCCGAGCTCCTGCGCCAGGCGCACCTGCGTGTAGTCGTAGCGGTAGAAGTCGAGCAGCATCTGCGTGCTCGCGGCGACGCACCAGACGCTCGTCCGCTGCCCGCGCACCTCGTAGCAGACGTGGTGATCCGCCTGGTTTCCGGAGAAGTGGAGCTCGCGCGTGTCGACGAGGCTCGTCGCGGCGGCGGGGCCGAAGAGGTCTCTCGAGACGAGCGCCGTCTCGACTCCGCGCAGCTCGACCGCCCCGTGGATCGCCAGGCGCTCGCGGAACTGGCCGGCGCGGCGCTCCTTCAGCTCCGGCGGAAGCTCGTCGAGGAGGCTCCACCGCTCGAAGTTGCCCGGCTCGAGCGGCTTCCGGTCGCCGTCCTGCGCGGGCGGGACGACCGCCCACGTGCCCCACTCCAGCATCAGCACCTCTTCGCCGCCACGCAGGAACTGGAGCGCGATCTTGGGGAAGCTGTAGGCGACGAACCGCACCGTGTCGAACGCGACCCCGTGGCTGTGCGCCTCGTCCGTCGCCGCGACGACGATCGCCTGCTCGTCCCACGCGACGCCGTGCGAGGCGGCGATCAGCGGGCCGCCGACCGCGGGGTGGACCGCGACGTCGGCGTAGGCGGCGGGGTCGTCGCCCGTGACGATCGGCACGCGGTGGAACAGGAGCTCGCCGTTCAGGTCGTACACCGGCGTTCCCTCCGAAGGCAGCGCGGCGCCCTCGAACGGCTCGGGCGGCAGGACGTCGGCGAGGCGGAGCGCGCTGAGCTCGATCGCGGCGATCCGCGTGACGTCGTTCGGCGGAAGGCGTTCGGGCACTCGGTACGAGGCTACGCCGACCGCGTGCCGTACGTCAACGGCGAGGGTCGGCGTCGCGCCCGCTAGTCGGCCGGCTTCCAGCCGCCAGTGCGGCCCTTGTACGTCCCGGTGAAGAGCGCGCGCGGCGTGCGCGCCAGGATCTTCACGTCGAGCCACGGGCTCCGGTTCTCGACGTACCAGAGGTCGAGCTCGATCCGCTCGTCCCAGGGGAGCTTCGTCCGGCCGTTCACCTGCGCCCAGCCGGTGAGGCCGGGCCTGATCTCGAGCCGGCGCCGCTGCCGCGGCGTGTACTGGTCGACCTGGTAGCGGAGCGTCGGGCGGGGGCCGATCAGGCTCATGTCGCCGCGGACGACGTTCCAGAGCTGCGGCAGCTCGTCGAGCGAGAGCCGGCGCAGGACGCGGCCCACGCGGGTGATCCGCGGGTCGCCGCGATCGACCGCCCAGCCGGCGCCCATCGTCTCCGCGCCGACGACCATCGTCCGCAGCTTGAGCAAGTCGAAATCGCGGCCCTCGCAGCCGACCCGCCGCTGCCGGTAGAGGACCGGCCCGCCGTCGTCGAGCTTGATCGCGAGCGCCGCCGCGGCGAGCACGGGGGAGGCGAGCGCGAGGCCGAGGCCCGCTCCGGCGACGTCGAGCGCGCGGTTCACCGCATTACCACGGTACGACCGCATCGACAGCCCAGTCCGCCGGAGGCGCTTCGGAGGCGGTGATTCTCATCGTCCCGGATCGGGATGATCAACGTCTCACCGCGTTCCTTCGGCCTTCGCCCAGACGGTGGGTACGCCGCGGCGGACGTAGTTCGCCAGCGCCTCGACCGTCGCCCACGTCACGAGCGTGTAGTAGCGCGGCAGCCCGGGTCGCGCCGCCGCTGCGCCCAGGAACGCGAGCTGCCCGAGGAGGGCGAGGCCGTACACGCGGCCGCGCGGCGCGAGCGCGGCGCTCGAGCCGAGCAGAGCCAGGTGCAGCAACCCGCTCCCGTAGCGGAGCAGCCGGTGCGAGACGATCTCGGCGAGGTAGATCGGGTCGAGCCCTTCGAGCATCCGGCCCTCGAGGACGATCAGCCAGCAGTGCTCGAACATCCGCACCTTGCGGCGGTACTCGTCCTCGATGTCCCGCGACGGCTTCTCGAACGCGACGGCCTCCGGCTCGTAGACCGCCCGCCGGCCGCGCTGCACCATCAGGTACGGAAAGGACAGGTCGTGGCCGAACCGCGGGTCGACCTCGACGTAGTCCTTGCGGCGCACCGCATAGATCGAGCCGTTCCCGCCCGTGACCGAGCCGAGCGCCGACTCGCTCTCGCGGAGCCACAGCTCGTAGCGCCAGTACGCGCCCTCGCGGTTCGTGCCGTCCGGCGCCTCGAGCCGAAGCTGGCCGCAAACGTACGCGACCTCCGGGTCGGCGAAGTTCCGCACCAGCTTCCGCAGGGCCGGCGCCGCCCACACGGCGTTCGCGTCCGAAAAGGCCACCACTTCGCCGTCTGTCTCCCGGACGGCCAGGTCCTGCGCGGCGACTTTCCCGCCTCGCGGCGCACGCACGAGACGAACCCGCGGCTCCCGCGCGGCAACGGCCTCGACCGCGGCGTCCGTGCCATCCGTGGACGCGTCCGAAGCGACGACGATCTCGACGAGCTCGGACGGATAGTCGAGCCCCAGCAGGTTCTCGAGCCGCCGCTCGATCACCGACTCCTCGTCGTGCGCCGCGACGATCACGGTCACGCGCGGGAGCGATCCGCCCTTCTGAAGCGGCCTCGGCCGCACGCGAGCGGCGACCGCAGCCGCGACCGGGTACCCAAGGTGCGTCCACGCCAAAGCGCCGAGAGAGCCCCAGAACAAGCCACGAAGAAGCACCGCGCGCCGATGATATGTGGCTCCTGGAGCCGCCTCGTCTACCATCGTCGCGCGTGACCGAACGCCCGCGCTACTCCTTCGTCGTGCCGGTCTTCAACGAGGAGGAGACGCTGCCCGAGCTCGAGCGCCGCGTCACCGCCGTGATCGACGGGCTCGACGGCCCGGCGGAGGTGATCCTCGTCGACGACGGCAGCGTCGACCGGACGGCCGACCTCGCCGCCGACCTGAACCGGCGCGACCCTCGCTTCAAGCTCCTCCGGTTCACGCGCAACTTCGGCCACCAGATGGCGATCACGGCCGGGCTCGACCACGCGCAGGGCGACGCGGTGGTGATCATGGACGGCGACCTCCAGGACCCGCCGGAGGTCGTCCCCGAGCTGATCGCCCGCTGGCGCGAGGGCTACGAGGTCGTCTACGCGATCCGGCAGGACCGCAGCGCCGAGCCGTGGTGGCGCCGCACCGCGATCGCGATCTTCTACCGCACGCTCACGCGGCTCGTCGACGTCGACATCCCGCTCGACGCCGGCGACTTCCGGCTCGTCGACCGGCGCGCGCTCGACCAGTTCCGCCGCATGCGCGAGAACAACCGCTACGTCCGCGGGCTCTTCGCGTGGATCGGCTTCCGCCAGATCGGCGTCCCGTACAAGCGCGGCGAGCGGTTCGCGGGCCAGACGAAGTACCCGCTCGGGAAGCTGATCAAGCTCGGCGCGGACGGGATCGTCGGCTTCTCGAACCTGCCGCTCCGCGCGGCGATGGCGCTCGGGTTCCTCGTCGCGGGGACGTCGTTCGTCATCGGGCTCGTCGCGATCGCCCTCCGCATCGCTCACGTGGGCGCGGTGCCCGGCTGGGCGTCGATCGTCGTCGTCGTCTCGTTCCTCGGCGGCGTGCAGCTGATCGTGATGGGCACGGTGGGGATCTACGTCGCGCGCATCTACGAAGAGGTGAAGGGCCGGCCGCTCTACATCCTCCGCGACGCGACGGGCTTCGCCGACGACCCGCGCCTCGAGCTCTCCGAGCTCGCGGAGCGGCGGGTGTGAAGGCCGAGTTCGACCGCTTCGACCAGACGTACGAGGCGGAGCTCGACGACGCGATCGGCTTCGCCGGGCAGGAGCACGGCTTCTACGTCGACGCGAAGGCGCGGCGGCTGCTCGAGCTCGCGCGGCGACGGCTCGGCGGCACGCGCGAGCTGCGCTTCCTCGACGTGGGCTGCGGCGTCGGGCTGACCGACGCGCGGCTCCTCCCGGAGGTCGGCGAGCTGCACGGCGTCGACGTCTCGGCGGGGATGGTCGAGCGGGCGCGCGCGGCGAACCCGAGCGGTCGGTACGAGGTCTACGACGGGGCGCACCTCCCGTTCGGCGACGGCGAGCTCGACGTCGCGTTCGCCATTTGCGTCCTCCACCACGTCGCGGTCGCCGAGCGCCGGCCGCTCGTGGCCGAGATGGCGCGGGTGACGAAGCGGGACGGCCTCGTCGCGGTCTTCGAGCACAACCCGCTCAATCCCCTGACGCGCCGCGTCGTCCGCAACTGCGCCTTCGACGAGGACGTCACTCTCATCGGCCGCGGCGAGCTCGAGCGGTTGTTCCGCGCGGCCGGCCTGCGGGTCGCCGACAGCGAGTACCTGCTCTTCTTCCCCTGGCGCGCCGACGCGCTCGAGCGCCGGCTCACGCGGCTGCCCCTCGGAGCGCAGTACGTTGTCGCTGGCCGGCCTGCGACGTAGGTTCGGGCTCGCGGCGCTGGTGCTCGGCGTCGTCGGCGCCGTGCACGGGCTCGTGTACGTCCCGTTCGCGGGGCCTCGCCTCGGCGACACGGCGAGCTACACCGCACCCGCGCAGGCGATCCGGCACGGCAGCTACTCGACGCCGCTCCCTGCCGTGGACGTCACCGGCCTCCCGATCCCCGGCTCGGCGCAGGGAGCGCTCGAGCGGCAGACATACCGGACGCCGGGCTACCCGCTCCTGCTCGCGGCGACCGGCTTCGGCGGCAAGCGGCCCTACCTCCTGATCGTCGTCCAGGCGATCCTGACCGGGATCGGCGTGGTGCTGGTCGCACTCGCCGCGCGGAGGCTTTGGGGCGAGCGGGTCGGCCTCGTCGCGGGCGCGCTCGCGGCGCTCGATCCCTACCCGAAGCACTACGTGCCGCGCGTCCTGAGCGAGGTCTTGGCGAGCTTCCTCGTCGCGGTCGTCGTCTACGCGTTCGTCCGCGCGTGGCAGGAGCGGTCAGCGGTGTGGTGGGCAGCTACCGGAGCGGCGACCGCCGCGCTCACGCTCACGCGGCCGATCTTCGTCCTCGCCGTGGCGCTCGTCGTGGTCGCGGCGCTCGCGGCCCGCTCGTGGCGCGGCGCGGCGACCTGTGCGGCGGCGTGTGCGGTCCTCCTCGGGCCATGGCTCGCGTGGGAGGGCGACACGGCCGGAACGGTCACGGTCTCGAGCTTCGGCGAGGGCTGGAACCTGCTCATCGCCGCGCACGGCGAGGGGTACGGCGACAGCGCGGTCGAGGTCGAGCGCTCGCCGGGCTACGTGCGCGACTTCTCCTCCGTGCACCGGCTCGCGCCGAGCGCGGAGGCCCTCCGCACCGATCCCGAGGCGCACCCGCACTACCTCGCGCGCGCCGACGCGGAGCAGCGCCGCCTCGCGCGGGCGCTCTACGGCAAGCGGCTGCGCGCCCATCCGCTCCGCGTGCTGGGCGAGATCGCCTACCGCGGCTACTTCCTCTGGAACATGCGCACCGACTGGGTGCAGCCGCGGGGCTTCGTCTGGCTTCTCCGCCTCGCGGACTGGCTCACGCTGCTGCTCGCCGCTGCCGGCGCGGTCCTGGCGATCCGCCTCGGCGGCGCCGGGCGCGCGCTCGCGCTCTTCCTGCTCCTCTTCACGGCCGTGAACGCGCTCCACCACGTCGAGGCGCGCTACGCGATGCCCGTGCGCGGGCTCGAGGTGTCGCTAGTGGCCCTGGCCGCGCTCTCGCTGCGCCTGCCACGCGAGCGCCGGGAGCAGCAGCGCGGGCAGCCAGACGAGCGGGCTCGCGAGGTTTCCCACGGTAGTCAGGTACGACTGGGTCAGCCCGAGCACGGCGGCGGCGGCAAGCACTGACGCGCAGGCGCGGGCGACCGCCCGGCCCGGCCCCGGCGGCGCTCGCACCGCACGAAAAGCCGCGACGACGAGCGCGAGCAGCAGAGCGACGAAGACGACGACCCCGACGACCCCGAGCTGGAGCAGCACGCCGATGTACGAGTTCTCCGGCACGGAGCTGTCGAAGCCGAAGTAACGGTCGACGAAGACCTCGCTCTCGGTCGCGAACCCGTACCCGGCGACCGGGCGCCTCGCCGCCTGGTGCAGCGCCGCGTCCCAGGCCTGCGCGCGACCGCTCGTGCCGAAGAGCGTCCGCTTGATCGGCACGCCGCTGCCGCCGATCTCGTCGGAGAGCGGGTTCGTCAGCTCGGCGTTGCGGACGACCCGATGCGTCCCGGACTGGGCGCTCGACGGCACCGCGGGCAGCGCGTTCGGGACCTGCATGATCGCGACGTCGGCGACGAAGACGACCGCCGCGGCGGCCACGAAGACGAGCCGGCGCGGCCACGAGAGCGAGGCGGTGGCGAGCCAGACGACCGCGCCGGCGAGCGCGCCGATGAGCGCCCCGCGCGAGCCCGAGGCGACGATCGAGCCGTCGAGGAACAGCAACGCCGCCGCGAGCGCGATCCGCCGGACCAGGCTTCCCGTCTCGCTCCAGAGCCAGAGCCCGAGCGGCGTCGCGAGCGCGAGCAGGAGCGAGACCGTGTTCGGGTTCTGGCCCAGCCCCCGGTAGCGCGCCGGGTACTGCGTGCTGGCCGCCTGCACCGCCTGGTCGTGCGAGACCCAGAGCATGTAGAGACCGAGGAGCGCGACCAGCACGGCGCCGACGAAGAGCGCGGCGAGGATCGCGCGGACGGCCTCGGGCCGGCCGACCGTCGCGTCCGCAAGGGCGGCTCCCGCGAGGATCAGGACAAGCAGCGCTCCGGCGCGCGTCTCGGTGTGGTGCGGGTCGACCGACCAGAGCGCGGAGACCATCGTCAGCGCGACGAAGACGCCGGCGAGGAGGAAGACCGCGCCCGCCGGCCGCGCGCGCGGCCGCCGCCACGTCTGGTATGCGCCGGAGACCACTGCGAGCTCGAGGAGCAGCCCGAACCGAAAGTGACGGCCGAGCAGTAGGAACGAGTTGTTGATGCTCGAGGCGAACGCGAGGTTGAGGACGATCGCGACGAGGACGAGTTGGATCGCCCGCACGTACAGGCCGTCGATGCGCTCGGCCACGGACGCGTCTACGGCGACTCCTCGAGCTTGCGGATCAGCCGGTCGACCTCGGCGCGGTCGACGCGCACCGTCGCGGCCGAGTGGTCCTCGCGGATGCTGAAGATCCGCGGGTGGCGGCGGTCGCGGCGGTCGATCGCCTCGACGACGCGCCCCTCCGCGTCGATGCAGAGCTCGAGCGCGAAGGCGTTGCCGTTCCGGCGGTAGAGCAGACAGCTGAAGTCGGTGAGCAGGCGGTAGCGGTCGAGCGAGGGCGAGTCGAGCGGCCCGACGAGCGCGCGGATCTGCGCGATGCCGCGGTTCTCCTCCCGTGCGTGGCGCCGGCCCTCGCTGCGGCCGACGAGGACGAGCGCCCCGAGCGCGATCAGCGCCGCGGCGACGACGACGAGCGGGCCGGCCCACCTCATCCGCGGCCCGAGACCTCGAGCAGCAGGTCGCGATAGCGCCCGACGGCGACGCGGCGGTCGGCCTCGGCGGCGACGTACTCGCGCCCGCGGCGGCCCATCTCCTCGAGGTCGTGGACGCCGTCGTGCGCGCGGCGGATCTCCTCCGCCAGCAGCTCCGGCCGGCCGGGCGGGAGCAAGACGCCGCACCCGACGCGCTCGACGAGCTGTGCCGTCTCGCTCGCCCGGTCGGCCGCGACGATCACCGGCCGCCCGACCGCCATGATCCCGTACAGGCGGCTCGGCACGACGTAGCCGGAGAGCCCGCGCGCCAAGCCGACGACGTGCACGTCCGCCGACGAGAGCGACAGCGGCAGGACGTCGCGCGGCTGGTAGCGCAGGAAGTAGACGCTGTCGGTCTCGAGCAGCTCGGCGAGCTCCATCAGCGGCGCACGGCGGGAGCCCTCGCCGACGATCGCGATCGTGAGCCGGTCGAGGTCGCGGAGGAACGTCGCCGCGCGGACGAGCGCGTCGAGGTTCTGCGCGTAGCCGACGTTGCCGGAGTGCATGACGACGAAGCGGTCGGCGAGCCCGTGCTCGAGCGCCCACTCGTTGTCGCGCGGCTGCGGCTTGAGGACGGTCGAGTCGACCCAGTTCGGGATCACGCGCAGCCGCTCCGGCGGCGCGCCCTTGCGCTCGAGGCGCTCGCGCATCGTCTCGCCGATCGCGACGACCCGGTCGGCGCGCTCGAGGTACGCCGCGATCGCTCGGCGCAGCACCTCGACGACGGCGCGGTTCTCGAGCCGCTTCAGCTCGACCGCGATCTCGGGGAAGACGTCCTGGCTCACGACGACGAGCGGCACCCCGAACCGGCGCGCGACGATCAGCGCGACGTCCGCGATGATCGGCGGGTCGGTCATGCAGAGGACGACGTCGGGCCGCTCGGCGGCGAGCCCTTCGCGGAGCGACTGCGCGAGGTAGGTCGCGTAGTTCAGCGCCCGGAGGTGGAGCGCGCTGCGGTCGTACGCGGTCGAGCGGACGCGGACGATCTCGACGCCGTCGTGGGTCGTCCGTCCGGGCTTGCCGCCGGGCTGCGGGAGGCGGCCGGTCACGACGGTCACGTCGAACTCCTCGGCCAGCGCCGCGCAGAGCTCCGAGAGCAGGTGCGCCGTCGCCTCGACGCCCGGCCAGTAGTACTGGTTGAAGACGAGGAGGCGCGGACGGCTCATGCGGGGACCGCGGGTCGCGCCGCGAGCGCGAGGCCGAGGAACGCGCAGAGCCAAACCGTCAGCGTCGCGTTGTTCCCGGCCGCGTAGAGGTACGACTGGACGACGGCGAGGACGAGGCCGGCGCAGACGACGGCCGTGCACGCGGCGGCGGCGCGGCGAGCCTCGCCGTCGAGGCGGCGGATCGAGCGGGCGAGCGCAGCCACGAGCGCTGCCGCGAAGGCGAGGATGACCACAAGGCCGGCGATCCCGAGCTGGAGGAAGACGCCGACGTACGAGTTCTCCGGGGAGCCGCCGAAGAACGAGTAGAAGCGGTCGACGAAGACGTGGTCCTCGGTGCCGAACCCGTATCCCGCGACCGGTCGCTCCTGCCCCTGGTCGATCGCGCCCTCCCACGCCTGGCCGCGACCGGTCGTGGCGAAGAGCGTGCGCTTGCTCCCCGGGTCCGCGCCGTGCGGCGCGCCGAACTCGTCCTCGAGCCGGAGCGTCGCGTCGGCGTCGTTCGGCCGGTGCGTGCACTGGATGCAGGCGACGGGCGTGACGGCGGTCGCGTTCGGATTCGGCTGCGGGATCTCGCCGAGCCCGACGGCAAGCGCCGCGGCGACGACGACGGCGGCAACGGCTGCGGCGCGCGCGCGGGTCGAGGACGCGGTCGCCGCGGCGACGAGCAAGCAGCCGGCGGCGCCCGTCACGAGCGCGCCGCGAGAGCCGGAGCCGACAACCGACGCCGCGAGCAGCACGATCGCCGCCGCCGCCGCGACCCGCCTCCGGCCGCGCCACTCGAGCGCGAGCCAGGTCACGAGCGGGAGCGTGGCCGCGAAGAGCATCGCGACGGTGTTCGGGTTCTGGCCGATCCCTCGGTAGCGCGCCGGAATGGTCTGCGTCGCCGGCTGGAGCGCGTCGTGGTGGGCGACGACGAAGATGACCGCGCCGACGAGTGCGACCGCAACCGGGCCTGCTGCGACGGCGACGAGCAGCCGCTCCACGCGAGGGCGATCCCCGGCGGCCGCGAGCCCGAGCGCCGCCGCCGCGAGGAGCACGAGCGCGAAGGACGCGACCCGCTCGAGGGTCAGGCGCGGATCGGCCGACCAGAGCGTCGAGGCGGCGGCGAGCGCGACGAACGCCGCCGCGAGGGCGTAGGCCGGCGAGCGCGCGCGCTCCCAGAGCCGCCGCGGGTCAGTCCCGGAGAGGGCGAGCGCGACGGCGAGCACGCAGAGCAACGCGAGCAGGAGCCTCCACAGCGGCTGGGCGACGTGGCGGACGGACGGCGACCAGTTCGATCCGAGCGCGACTGCGACGACGGTGGCCGGGACCGCAAGCCTGATCGCCCCTTCGAGGGGCAGGCGTCGGAGGGCTCCCACGGCGGCTGCAAGGATACTGAGCGCCTTGACGTACCCCGAGCGCATCGTGCCGGACGAGACCGAGCCGGGAATCGTCGCGCTCCACCTGAAGCGCTACGACTTCGCCCTTTCGTGGTGCCGAGGCCGCGACGTCCTCGACGCCGGCTGCGGGGTCGGGTACGGGAGCGCGTTCCTCGCGGGCGCCGCGCGGCGGGTGGTCGGCGTGGATCGCGACGAGGACGCGATCGCGTACGCGCGCTCGCGGTACGCGGCCGCGAACGTCGAGTTCCGGGTCGGCGACCTGCTCGCGCTCGACCTCGAGGATTCGTCCTTCGACGCCGTCTGCGCCTTCGAGGCGATCGAGCACCTGTCCGACCCGGACGCGTTCCTCGGGGAGGCGGCGCGCGTGCTCCGGCCGGGCGGCGGCGTGCTCCTCGTCTCGACCCCGAACGCGCCCGAGACGACGCACTCGCCCGACAACCCGTTCCACGAGGTCGAGCTCTCGGCGGCCGACTTCGAGCGGCTGCTGCGCGAGCGGTTCGCGTCCGTCGACCTCTACGGCCAGCGGCGCCTCCAGACCGCGCGGCACCGGCTGTTGCAGCGCGTCGACATCCTCGGCCTCCGGCGGCGCCTGACCTTCCTCAGGCCCGCGTCGCGCCTGCTCGGCACGCCGCCGATGGCCGAGGTCGGGCTCGACGGGATCGCGATCGAGCGCGGGCGGCTGGACGGCGCGACGGAGCTCGTGGCCGTGTGTCGGCGATGAGGATCTTCCACCTGGTGACGAGCGGGGACGTGGCGGGCGGCCAGCTCGTGGCGCTCCAGCTCGCGCGGGCGGCTCGCGAACGCGGCGACGAGGTCGCGTTCGTCTCGCCGACGGGCGGCCCGTTCGTCGACCTCGTCCGCGGGGAGGGGTTTCGCGCTTTCCACGTACGCGCCGCGCGGCTCTACGACGTGCGGGGCGCGCTCGCTTTGGCGCGACTGCTCCGGCGCGAGCGGGTCGACGTGCTCCACACGCACACGCATCTCGCCGCGGCCGTGCTCGGGCGGCTCGCCGGTCGCGCCGCCGGCGCCGCCGTCGTCTCGCACCTGCACATCGAGAACCACTTCCGCCCGCAGGCCCTGCCGCGCGCGGTCAGCCGGACGCTCGACAACGCGACGGCGCGCTTGTGCTCGCGGCTCGTCGCCGTCTCCGACGCGACCCGGCGCGCCTTCGAGGAGCAGGGCTTCCCCGCCGACCGCCTCGAGACCGTCCCGAACGGGATCGCGCTCGACGGCGCCGCGCCGGCGACGAGCCTCCGCAGCGACCTCGGCATCCCGGCGGACGCGTTCCTCGTCGCGCTCGTCGGCCGGCTCGCGCCCGTCAAGGGCCAGCGCGAGCTGATCGAGGCGCTCGCGCGCGTGCCGGAGGCGCACGCCGTGCTCGCCGGCGAGGACCTCGAGAGCGGCGGCGCGTTCAGGATGGAGCTCGAGGCCCAAGCCGAGCCCCTAGGCGATCGAGTCCACTTCGCCGGCTACCGGCCGGGCGTCGCGGCCGAGCTCGCGGAGGTCGACGCGCTCGTCCTGCCGTCGCGGATCGAGGGCATGCCGCTCGTCGTGCTCGAGGCGATGGCACACGCGAAGCCGGTGGTCGCGACGCCGGTCGGCGGGACGCCCGAGCTGGTCGTCGACGGCGAGACGGGGATCCTGGTCGACGGCGTGGACGAGCTCACCGCCGCGCTCCAGCGCCTAGCCCGCGATCCGGACGAGGCGCGGCGCCTCGGCGAGGCCGGCCGCCGCCGCGTCGAGGAGCGGTTCGGCGAGGACGCGATGACCCGCCGCGTGCTCGAGATCTACCGCGATGCCGTCCGACGTTAGCGTCGTCGTCCCGACGCTCGGGACGTCGCCGTACCTCGAGAGCGCCGTCGAGAGCGCGCTCGCCGAGGAGCCTGCCGAGGTGATCGTGGTCGTGAACGGCGGCGCGCGAGTCGAGCTCGGCGGTGCGCGGGTCGTCACGCGCGGCGCGCGGGTCGTCACGCGCGAGGAGCCGGGGCGCTCGGCGGCGCGAAACGAGGGCGTCGTGCTCGCACGCACGCCCTTCGTCGCGTTCCTCGACGACGACGACGCCGTCCTTCCCGGCCGCCTGGCCCGTCAGCGCGAGGCCCTCGCGCGCGACCCGGGCGCGGTGCTCTCGTTCGGACGTGTCCGGGTCGAAGACGACCAAGGCCGGCCGCTCGAGGACTGGAACCGGCTGCTCGGCGAGCGGTTCGACCGGCTCGAGCGGCGCGGTGCCGGCTACGCCGACTTGCTCGCCGCGCAGGCGCCGGTCTACACGTCGGCGACGCTCGTCCGGCGCGACGCGTTCCTCGCCGCCGGCGGCTACGACCGGCGCTTCGAGGCCTACGAGGATCTCGACCTCTACCTGCGGCTCGCGCGGGTCGGGCGGCTCGTCCCGGTCGGCGGCGAGCCGGTCGCGCTCTACCGGCTGCACGGCGCGAACACGCCGTCGCCGCGACTCTACGAGGGAGCGCTCGGCGTCGCGGAGAAGCACCTCCCGGACGCGCGCGGCCGGGCGCGGCGGCTCCTGCTCGAGCGGCGAATCGACGCGCTCTGGGGGCTCGGCCGCTTCGCCGAGGCGCGGCGCGCAGCGCTACGCGCGGCCGCCGAGGAGCCGCTCCTGCTCGCGCACCCCCGGTTCGCGAAGCGGTTCGCCGCCACCGCGCTTCCGGAGGGCCTGCTTGACGCGAGGCGCCGGTGAGGATCGCGCTCCTGACCGAGATCCCGGCGCCGTTCCGGATCCCGCTCTTCGACGCGCTCGCGGCGCAGCCCGACGTCGACCTGCGCGTCCTCTTCCTCGCCGCCGACGACCCGCGGCGGAGCTACCCGCGGCTCGAGCAGCGGTTCGCCTCGGAGATCCTCCCGGGGCGCGACTTGTCGGCGGGCGGGCGCTGGACGGTCGTGAACGCCGGCGTCCTCGGCCGGCTTCGCCGCTTCCGGCCGGACGTCGTGCTCGTCGGCGGCTGGAACCAGCCGGCGTTCTGGCAGGCGGCGGCCTGGGCACGGGCGGCGCGGCGGCCGCTCGTCGTCTGGGTCGAGTCGACGGCGCGCGACGAGCGGAGCGGCGCCGCGCCGCTCGAGCTCGCGAAGCGCGCGATCCTGCGGGCGGCGGCCGGCTTCGTCGTCCCGGGGCGCGCGGCGGCCGAGTACCTCGTCGCGCTCGGCGCCCGCCCGGAGCAGATCGTGGTTGCGCCAAACGCCGCCGATCCGAGCCTCCTCGAGGACGCGCCATCACGCGACGAGGCGCGCGCCCAGCTCGGCCTCGACGGCTGCGTCTTCCTCTGCGTCAGCCGGCTCTCGCCCGAGAAGGGCGTCGACGTCCTCGTCCGCGCGTTCGACGGCGTTCCGGGCGAGCTCGTGCTCGTCGGCGACGGGCCCGACCGGGAGCGAGTCGCCTCGCTCGCAAGCCAGAGCGTGCGCCTGCTCGGGCGCGTCGAGCGCCGCGAGCTGCTCCGCTGGTACGCCGCCGCCGACGCTTACGTCATGCCCTCCCGCTCCGAGACGTGGGGGATGGCGATGCAGGAGGCCGCGGCGGCCGGGCTGCCGCTGATCGCGACCGAAGCGCCGGGCGCCGGCTACGACCTGATCGAGGAGGGCGTGAACGGTTACCGCGTGCCGACCGAGGACGTCGGTGCGCTGCACGACGCGCTCCTCCGCGTAGCCGGCGACGAAGACTGGCGCGAGCGCGCCGGCCGCCGCACCCGCGAGCTCGCCGTCGGCCACACGCCCGAAGCGTGGGCGGAAGCAGTCGCCCGCTTCGTCGTCTCGATCGGGTGAAGGCGCGCCGCGCCGATGAGGCCGACCAGCGGTCCGAGCACAGCGGCGAGGCGGAGGAGCCGATAGCGCACGATTCTCACCTCCTTCCATTCGGTCGCCTGCGGTACTAACGCCTGCAGCCGCGCTTCGCCTGATTCAGTACGCTCGCTGAGCCCAGTAGTGATCGGCCGGATCGTTCTTATGTCCGCCGCGATCGTCGTCGTGGCGCTTTCGTTCGCTTACGGCGCGGGCTGGCCCGACGTCTCGCGGCTCGCGCTGACGCAGTCGGTCGTCTACGACGGCTCGATCCGGATCGACCGATTCGCGAGCCAGACGCAGGATCGCGCCGACTTCGGCGGGCATAGCTACTCCGACAAGGCGCCCGGGATCTCGTTCGCCGCGGTTCCGGCGCTCGAGGCGGCTCGCGCGGTCGGCACCGTCGACGGCGCCGACCGGAAGCAGGGCGTCTGGCACGACCGGTGGCTCCTCTGGAGCCTGCGCGCGCTCACCGGAGGACTGGCGTTCTGCGGGGCCGTCGCTCTCGCCGTGGTCGCAGCGCGGCGGGTCGCGCCGGAGACCGCGCCGGCCGTCGCCGCCACCGTCGGCCTCGCGACGATGGCCCTGCCGATGGCGGCGACCGACTTCGGCCACCTGGCGGCCGGAGCGCTCGCGTTCGGCGCCTTCCTGCTCGCGTGGCGCGGCGGCCGGTGGTCGGTCGTCGCCTCCGGAGCGGCCGCCGGCGCGGCGGTGCTGTTCGAGTACCAGACGGCGGTCGCCGCCGCGGTCGTCCTCGCGTACGTCGTCGTGCGGACGCGAGCGGCCCGCGACGCAGCCCTCTTCCTCGCAGGCGCGGTCCCGAGCGCCGTCGCCCTCGGCGCCTACAACTCCGCCGCGTTCGGCTCGCCGTTGCACTTCTCGTACGGCTACGTGACGGCGACGTTCCCGGAGCAGCGCTCGGGCTTCTTCGGGATCGGCGTGCCGAGCGGCCACGCGCTCGTGCGCACGTTCTTCGGCCACAGCGGGCTTTTCGTCGTGTCGCCGGTGCTCCTGCTGGCGGTCGCGGGACTGGTCGCGCTCGGACGGCGCGGCTTCCGGGCCGAGGCGGTCGCAGCCGGAGCGGTCGCGCTTGCCTTCGCCGTCCTCGCCGCGGGCTACTTCGATCCGTACGGCGGGCTCTCTCCGGGCCCGCGCTACTTCGCGCCGGCGCTCCTCTTCCTCGCGCTCGGCCTGCCCGAGGCGTTCAGGCGCTGGCCGCGGACGACGACCGCAGTCGCAGCTGTCTCGGCCGCCGCGACGCTCTTCCAGGCCGGCACCTGGGGCCCGAACTTCGACTGGTCGACGATCTGGTGGTGGGCCGGCCTGCCGCGGCTCGCCGGGATGGCGCTGACGGCCGCGCTCGTCGCCCTCGCCGCGGCGCTCCTCGCGCCGGACCTGCGGGAGCTCGCGAGACGGGCGCCCCGACGCGCGCTCGCACCCGCACGAGCGCATTAACCTCGCCCCGTGGCGACCTTCACGATCATCGTCGGCACGGCCGGCCGGAAGACGCTGCGGCGGACGCTGAAGTCGATCACGTCGCAGCTCGAGCCGGGCGACGAGCTCTTCCTCCTCCGCGACGACTCCGGCGACGCGGGCGACACGCCCCGGAACCAGACGATGCACCGCGCCGCGGGCTCGCACCTGCTGTTCATGGACGACGACGACGTGTACGTCCCCGGCGCGTTCGCGAAGATGCGGCGCTTCGCCGACGAGAACCCGGGCCGGATCGGGATCTTCCGCATGGAGTACACGACCGGCCCGAAGCGCTGGCGCGTCCCGGAGCTCCGAAACCGCAACGTGAGCACGCAGATCTTCCTCGTCCCGAACGTCCCCGGAAAGCTCGGCTTCTGGGAGCACCGGGGCACGATCCACGGCGACTACACCTTCATCGAGGAGACCGCGCGCCTGCAGGGCGAGCCCGTCTTCGTGGACGAGGTGACGGTGCGCGTCCGGCCGATCCGCAACCCTCTACAGCGCTTGTACGTGCGCGCACGCTACCGGGCGGCTCTCGGGACTCGGCTCCGGGCGCTCCGCGCTAGGCTCGGCCGGTGAAGCGGGCGCTCGTCACCGGCTCGAGCGGACTCGTCGGCTCGGAGATGGTCTCGTTCCTGGACGAGCGAGGCTGGCGCGTCGACGGCGTCGACAACAACATGCGCGCCGACTTCTTCGGGCCGCACGGCGACACGACCTGGAACCTCGAGCGGCTGCGCGGCACGACGCGCCGCTTCGAGCACCACGACCTCGACGTCCGCGACCGCGAGGGAATCGCGCGGCTGGTCGCGGAGACGAGTCCGCAGCTCGTCGTCCACGCCGCCGCGCAGCCGTCGCACGACCTCGCGGCCCGGCGGCCGTTCGACGACTTCGACGTGAACGCCGTCGGCACCCTGAACCTGCTCGAGGCCGTGCGCGAGCACGCGCCCGAGGCGCCGTTCGCCTTCCTCTCGACGAACAAGGTCTACGGCGACGCACCGAACGAGGTCCAGCTCGTCGAGCTGGAGACGCGCTGGGACTACGCGGACGGCCGCGACGGGATCGACGAGTCGATGCGGATCGACCACACGATGCACAGCCTCTTCGGCGCCTCGAAGACCGCCGCCGACCTGCTCGTCCAGGAGTACGGCCGCTACTTCGGCCTCCCGACCGCGTGCTTCCGCGCCGGCTGCCTCACCGGGCCGAATCACTCCGGCGCCGAGCTGCACGGGTTCCTCGCCTACCTCGCGCGGGCGATCGGCGAGGGGATCCCGTACCGGATCTACGGCTACAAGGGCAAGCAGGTGCGGGACAACCTCCACTCCTACGACGTCTGCACCGCGGTCATGGCCTTCGCGGACGCGCCCCGCGCGGCGGCGGTCTACAACCTCGGCGGCGGCCGCGCCAACAGCGTCTCGATGCTCGAGGCGGTCGCGCGCCTCGAGGAGCTCTCGGGCGGGAAGCTCGACTCCACGTACGTGGGCGACGCGCGGCTCGGCGACCACGTCTGCTACATCAGCGACCTCGGCCGCTTCCGGACCGACTATCCCGAGTGGGAGGTCTCGATCTCGCTGGAGGAGATCCTGGCCGAGCTGGCCGAGGCTCAGGCGCGACCGCGGTCGAAGACCGCGTAGTACTGATCCTCGGAGAGCGACGACTCGTCCACACCGCGGAGCTCGAGCGCTCCCTCGACATACGGCGTCCCCGAGACGTAGTGGCCGACGAGCTTCACCCGCTCGTCCGACTCCGGCTTCAGCTGCTTGTGGTAGCCGCAGGTGTCCGCGAAGACGATCGTCCCGGGCGCGCCTTCGAGGATCCGCCACTCGCTCTCGGGGACGACGCGGGCCATTTGGTCGTCCGTCGAGCGGCGGTGCTCGTCGTGGTCGGGGACGGTGCGGTTGGTGCCGATTGGGTGCGTGCCGAGCGCGTAGGTGAGCGGCCCGGCCGGGACCCGGACGTCGGTGAAGTAGAGGTAGAGCTTGACGTTCATCACGTCGTCCGCGTCGCGGTGCCAGAGCTGCGTCTGGATCGCGCCGCCGGGCGTCGGGTGCGTGTGCCAGAGCTCCAGCGCGCGGAGGGTGGCTCGCAGCTTCAGGTACGCGTTCGTGACGTTGAGCACGGCGGGATGGAGCGCGATCCGGACGAACGGGTCGGACGCGTCGAACTCCTTCGTCGCGAGCTTCGTCAGGAAGGAGGCCTTGCTCCCCGCCTCGGCCTCCTGCGGCTGCCACGCCTCGTGGAGGCGCTTCGCCTTCGCCGCCGCCTCGTCCCAGAGCGCGGGATCGCCGATCAGCTCGTCGAAGGTGCCGACCGCGACGCCTTCGCGGGTCAGATCGTCGGCGAGCCGGCGCTGGGTCGGGTCGGTGATCGCAGCCGGATCGAACGCCCGGTCGCGGTTGTGACGGCGCCAGTTGGCGCGGACGACCGCCTCCTCGAGCCGCGGCGCACGGCGCGCGAGCTGGCTCCTCACCTTCGCCCCCACCGACATCGGCGGCGAGTCTACCCGCCAGCTCGCGTAACCTCGGGACGTGCTCCCGAACCTGATCGTGATCGGCGCCGCGAAGTGCGGAACGACCAGCCTGCACGAGTACCTCGACGAGCACCCGGCGATCTCGATGGCCGCCGAGAAGGAGCTCCACTTCTTCGTCGAGGAGAAGAACTGGGGCCGCGGTCTCGAGTGGTACGAGTCGCAGTTCGACGCGTCCGCGCCCGTTCGCGGCGAGTCGTCGCCGACCTACAGCGCCTTCCCGCTCTGGCGCGGCGTTCCCGAGCGGATGGCGCAGACGATCCCCGACGCGAAGCTCGTCTACTGCGTCCGCGACCCGGTCGAGCGGATCGTCTCGCACTACACGCACCGCACCGTCAACTGGCCGGAGATGGGGACGATCGAGGAGGCGCTCGCCGACCCGCACATCCGCGAGTGGCTCGTGACGCCGAGCCACTACTGGCTCCAGCTCGAGCAGTACCTCGAGCACTTCCCGCCCGAGCAGATCCTCGTCCTCGACAGCGACGAGCTGCGCACGGCCCGCGACGACGCCCTCGCGCGCGTCTTCGCGTTCGTCGGCGTCGACCCGTCGTTCCGCTCGGTCGAGTTCGAGCGCTCGCACAACGCCGCCACCGGCCGGACGCGACGGAACCGCGGGGGCCGCGTGGTGTCCGCGCTCCTCGAGCGGACGCTCGGCCCCGAGCGCTCGCAGGCGGTGCGGGAACGCGCCCCGCAAGCGCTCAAGGCGCCGTTCCGGTACGAGGTCGAGCCGGCCTCGCTCTCGGAGGAAGCCCGTCGCGGGCTCGACGAGGAGCTGCGCGGCGAGGTCGAGCGGCTGCGGGAGCACACCGGGCTCGCCTTCGCCGGCTGGTCGATCTGAGCTTGCGGACGACGCTCCTCTCGACGTCCCTGCCGAACGCCGACTCCGGCAGCGGCGCCTCGATCACGCTCGCCCTCATCGCCTCGGCGCTCCGGGACCAGGGCCACGAGGTCAGCCTCTGCCCGCTCGTCTACCCGGAGTACGTCACGCCCGACGGCTTCGGTCACGAGCGCCAGCTCGAGGTCGCCCGCTCGCTCGGCTACGAGGTCGAGCCCGTCCTCTCGGAGGCGTGGCGGCAGCGGCCGGTCGACCGCAGCCTTCGCGCGCGAGCCCGGCGCGCCTGGCGACCCGAGCCCGAGCAGCTCCAGCCCCAGCTCCGCGACGCACCCGCCGTGCGAGAAGCGATCGAGCGACTCGCGCCGGACGCCGTCTTCGTCTACGGCTTCTCGGCCCTCGCCGCCGGCGCCGAGGTGCGGCTGCCGCGCTTCGCGGCAACGAGCGACCCGCCGCACGAGTCCCTGCGCGGCCGGACGATCCGCCGCTGGCGCGAGCAGCCGCGGCCGCTCCAGGTCGTCCGCGAGGCGGTGTCGCTCCAGGCCGCGCTCCGCGCCTATCCACGCCTTCACCTTCGGCTCCTGCGGAAGTGCGAGGCCGTCGGCGCCTTCGGGCGGCATCACGCCGAGTCGCTGCGCCGGGCCGGCATCCCGTGCGCCTACTACCGAACGCCGATCGCGGATCCGGGACCGCCCGCCGCGCCGCCCGCGAACGAGCGGCCCCGTCTCCTTCTCGTCGGCCATCTGCGCGGAACCGCGACCCTCGACGGGTTACGCGTGTTCCGCGAGATGCTCCCACACCTCGAGCGAAGGCTCGGTCGCGAGGGCTTCGAGGCGCGGATCGTCGGCGGCTACGACCCGCCGCCCGAGCTTCGCACGCTGCTCGAGCCCCCAAGCGTTCGCCTGGTCGGCTTCGTCGACGACGTCGACGCCGAGTTCCGGAGCGCCGACGTGCTCCTCGTGCCCGTCTCGATCCGCCTCGGGGTTCGCGTGCGCGTCCTCACCGGCTTCTCGCACGGCTCCTGCATCGTCACGCACGAGGCGAACGCGCACGGGATCCCCGAGCTCGCGCACGGGCACAACGCCCTGCTCGGCTCGAGCGCGGCCGAGCTCGCGACGCAGGTCGTGCGCGCTCTCGAGGAGCCCGACCTCGCGCGCCGCGTGCGGCACGGCGCCCGGGAGACGTACGAGCGCTTCTTCACGCCGGCCGTCGCCGGGGCCGCCCTCGGCCGGACGCTCGAGGAGATCGCCGACGCTCGGGTGCGCTCCGCGGCGAGATGACTGGTCCGCCGCTCCGCATCCTCCACTTCTCGACGGCCGACCGCGCGGGCGGCGCGGCGGAGGCCGCCTTCCGCCTCCACCGGGCGCTCGCCGACGCGGGCCACGACTCGCGGATGATCGTGCGCCAGAAGACCTCGGGCCGCCCGGAGGTGCTCGAGGTGCCGCCCTATCTCAACCCATGGCGCGCCCGCGCCCGCCGGCTCGCGCACCGGCGGCGGCCGACGGCTCCACCGGCCTTCAACCTCGACGTGACCCCCGACATCCGCCGCGACCTCCTCTACGCGTACGCGGCCGACGAGGTCGACGTGGTCGTGCTGCACTCGATCACGCGCCTGCTGACGATCGCCGAGATCCGCTCGATCTTCGAGCACTACCGCGCGCCGCTCGTGTGGGCGCTCGCCGACCAGGCGCCGCTGACGGGCGGCTGCCACTACTCGTACGACTGCGACCGCTACACCGCGCGCTGCGGTCGGTGCCCGCAGCTCGGCAGCGACCGCGAGGACGACCGTTCGCGCACGGTGCTCGAGCGCCGTCTCGAGCTGCTGAGCCCGCTGCCGATCGTCTTCGTCGCGGCCTCGAACGGCGTCGAGGACTGGGTGCGGCGGAGCGCAGCGTTCGCCTCGCATCGCGTCGAGCGGATTCCCGCCATCACCGACGACCGCGTGTTCCGTCCCGTCGACCGCCGAGTCGCGCGCGACCTGCTCGAGGTGCCGCAGGACGCTTCCGTCGTGCTGCTGGGCGCGGGCAACCTCGTCCATCCCCGGAAGGGCGTCGTCGAGTACGGCGTGCCGGCGCTGCGGCAGCTCGCAGATTCGGCGCCCGACCTCGACATCCTCGTCCTCGCCGTGGGCGCCAGAGGCGAGGAGCTCGAGCTCCCGTACCCGGCGCGCGCGCTCGGCGCCCTGTCCGACCCGGTGGCGATCGCGCTCGGCTACCAGGCGGCGGACGTCTACCTGTGCCCGACGATCGCCGACGCCGGCCCGCTGATGATCCCGGAGGCGCTCCTCTGCGGCACGCCGGTGGTGGCGTTCGACGTCGGCTACGCGGTCGACCTCGTTCGCGACGGCGAGACGGGCTACGTGGTGCGGAGCCGCGAGCCGGCCGACCTCGCGACGGCGCTCCTCGAGCTGCTCCGGCACCCGGACCCGGAGCGCCTCCGCGCGGCCTGTCGCGCCGCTCCGGCGCACCACGCTCCGGGACGGGTCGTCGAGGCACACGTCCGGCTGTACCGGTCGCTCTGATGCGGGTCGGCTTCGTCATCGGCGGCATCCCGTCGCTCGGCCACTCGGGCTCGACGCTCGCCTCCTGGACGATCGTCGAGACGCTCCTCCACGCGGGCCACGAGGTGACCGCCGTCCTCTGCCCCGCCGGGTACCTCCTCGACGAGACCGTCCCCGAGCGGCTCGCGAAGCTCGAGCGGCTGGGCGCCGACGTGCGCGTGGTCGAGGTGCCCGACCCGGGTCCCGTCTCGCGCGGACGGTTCGTCCGGTCGATCGTCGCCCCGACGGACGGTGACCTGGTGCCTGCGGCGCGCGCGGCGGCCGGCGTTCGGCGGGCGCTCGAGGGCGTGGACGTCGGCATGTCCTTCGGCATCGAGGCGATCGCCGCGACGGCGAAGCTCGACGTGGCGCCGTTCCTCGCCGTCCTGTCGCATCCGCCGGGGGTGCCGCGGCGCCTCCGCATGCGCTACGACCCCGCGCCGCGGTCGTTGCTCGGCCGAGCCGGCGAGCGCTCCTTCCTCGCGCACGCGGACCGCCGCACCGCAGCGATGCTGCGCCGGTTCGCGAGCGTCGGCGTCTTCAGCGGCCACCACGCCGAGTGGGCGCGCCGCCACGGCGTCCGCGCGTGGTACGCGCACTACCCGATGCCGGACCTCGCCGGGCCGGCATGGCGGGCGAGCCGCGAGGCCGCCCGGGCCGAACCCGGGCCCCCGCGGATCCTGATGATCGGCCACCTGCGCGGGATCGGCACGATCGCCGGCCTCCACCTCTTCGTGCCGAAGATCCTGCCGGCGCTGACTCGCGAGCTCGGGCCGGACGGATTCGAGGTTCACGTCGTCGGCGGGCAGGAACCCCCGACCGCGTTCGTCGAGGGCCTACGGCACCCTGCGGTCAGACTCCGGGGGCAGATCTCGAGTCCCGAGCACGAGTTCTTCTCGGCGCACGTGCTCCTCGCGCCGAACCCGACGACGACCGGCGCGAGCGCGCGGATCCTGAGCGGCCTCACGTTCGGGAGCTGCATCGTGGCGCACACGGACAGCTTGATCGGGATCCCCGAGCTGGAGCACGGCTCCAACTGCCTCATGGCTGCGGACGGCCCGGGCCTCGCCCGCGAGACGCTGGCGGCGCTCCACGACGCACCGCTCCGCGAGCGACTGGGCGACGAGGCGCGGCGCCTCTACGAGTCGGCGTTCAGCCCATCCGTCGCCGCCGGACGGATCGTGCAGGAGCTCGAGCGGCTGGCGCGCGAGCGATGACGCAGCCGCTCGTGAGCATCGTCACGCCGTCGTACAACCAAGCGGCGTTCCTCGAGGAGACGATGCTGTCGGTGCTCGAGCAGGACTACCCGAGGATCGAGTACGTGGTCGTCGACGACGGCTCGACCGACGCGAGCGTCGACGTGATCCGGCGCTTCGAGGACCGGCTCGCGTGGTGGACGCAGCAGGAGAACGCCGGGCAGGCCGCGGCCTTGAACCGCGGCTTCGCGCACACGAGCGGCGAGCTGCTCGGGTTCCTGAACTCGGACGACACGCTCCTCCCGGGCGCGGTTTCGGCGTTCGTCGAGGCGTTCGGCGACGACCGGGAGCTTCTCCTCGTCTACGGGGACGCGCTCACGCGGCAGGACGGACGCGTGATCGGGACGCTGCGGGCGCGCGACTGGGATCCGCGCACGCTCGTCCAGACGGGAGCGAACCCGGTTCCCCAGCAGGCGTCGCTCTGGCGGCGAGAGGCATGGGAGCTCGCCGGCCCCTTCGACGAAGGCTCGTTCTTCTTCTTCGAGTACGAGTTCCTCGTGCGGCTTTCCGTCCACGGGCGGGCGAAGCGGCTCGAGCGGCCGCTCGCGACCTTCCGGCTGCACGCCGCGTCCAAGACGACCGAGCCGTCAGTCGCCAAGGCCGAGGACGCGGCGCGGGTCGCCGACACGTTCTTCACGGGGCCCGCGTTTCCCGACGAGCTGCGCCGGTACGCGCGCAGTGGACGCGCGAGCTACCACCTGCGCGCTGCTCTCGTCTACTACCAGGCCGCCGCGATCGCGCGGGCGCGACAGCATTTCGTCCGCGCGCTCCTGCTCGCTCCGCGCGCGTTCTCCCGGCTCCACGTCCTCCTCTTCGCGAAGAGCCTCGTGCCGGAGCGCGTCGTCCGGCGACGCCGCTCGCGACGGTGACCTAAAAGTGCGCGAACGGGTAGAGCGGCTCGCTCCGCGCCCACTGGCCGCCGCCGGGACCGGGCCCGCGCATGAAGTCGAAGACCGCGAGGAACGGCACGCCGTGCTCGTCCTCCGCCTCCAGCCAGAAGCCTTCGTACTCCCAGCCGAGGCGGTCGTCGCCGGCGGGGCGGCGCGGGTTCAGCGCGGCGTCGATCGCCGGGATTGCGCGAGCGAGCTCGACGTACCGCTTCGTCCGCACGACGACCTCCGGCGCGAGCTGCCGCGGCCGGAGGAAGCGCAACGAGACGACCTCGAACCCGTAGCGATGCGCGGCCGCCGCGAGCCGCTGCCGGAAGAGGAACGGCGCGAGGTTCGGAAAGCGCGTCCGCGGGTCCTTCCGCGCGCGCTCGGCGAGCTCGAGGCGCCACGCGGAATGGCTCTGACGCACCTCCCTCTTGGCCTTAGCCGGGCCGACGCGCTGCGGTGTCCGCCCGAGCGCCGAGCGGCCGGAGTCGAGCACCGACGCGTGGCCGGCGCAACCTGCGACGACCGAAGCGCAAGCGACGAGGGCGGCGACGCTACGGCCCGACAAGGCGAGGCTCGCGCTCGAGCGCGCCCGCGGGCGAGTCGTCGCGCTCGAAGCCCGTCCAGGTCGAGCGGACCCGGATCAGCCCGTCCGCCCGCGTGGCGTAGCGGAGATTCTCCTCCTCCAGGTGCCCGGCCTCGACTGCGAAGACCACGGCCGTCGGGACGATGTCCTCGGGGTCGGCGGCGCGCGCGACGAGCTCGATCACGTAGCGGCCGGGCCGGAGCGGGTTCTCCGGGATCTCGCAGATCGACCGGTACCGCCCGGGGTAGATCGTCGACTCGACCTGGCCGGCGTAGCTCGCGAACAGCCGCTGGCCCTCGATCGACTTCACGCGGACGTAGAGCTCGAGGAAGCGCACCGGCTCGCGCACGTCGAAGCGCAGGTCGACGCGAAGCGGCGAGCCCTCGCCGAACGCGAGCGCGGGCCGATCGTCCGGATCGAGGAGCGACACCGACGTGAAGCGAACGCGGTCCGCCGTGAACTTGCGCACCGTGCCGCGCGACGCGTTCTCGCGCAGGTCGACGACCCCGCTCACCTCCTCGTCGATCGTCGAGGCCAGGTACTCGGAGACCACGTCGCCCGTCGGCCCGTCCGCGGCCACCCGCCCGTGGTCGAGCCAGATCGCCTTCGACGTGAGCGACCGGACGGCGGCCATGTTGTGGCTGACGAAGACGACCGTGCGGCCTTCGTGCGAGACCTCGCCCATCTTCCCGAGGCACTTGCGCTGGAAGGACGCGTCGCCGACGGCCAGCACCTCGTCCACGATCAGGATGTCCGGCTCGAGGTGCGCGGCGACGGCGAAGGCGAGCCGCACGTACATGCCGCTCGAGTACCGCTTGACCGGGGTGTCGATGAAGCGCTCGACCTCCGCGAACGCGACGATCTCGTCGAACTTGGCCTTGATCTCGCGCCGCCGCATCCCGAGGATCGCGCCGTTCAGGTAGACGTTGTCGCGGCCCGAGAGCTCCGGGTGGAAGCCGGTGCCGACCTCGAGCAGCGACCCGACGTGGCCCTTGATCCGTGCCTCGCCGGTGGACGGCGCCGTGATCCGCGAGAGGATCTTGAGCAGCGTCGTCTTGCCCGCGCCGTTGTGGCCGACGACGCCGACGGCGTTTCCGCGCTCGATCTGGAGCTCGACGTCGCGCAGCGCCCAGAGCTCCTCGCGGTTCCGGCGGAGCGGCGAGCGGCCGCGCTCGCCGAGCAGGTAGCGCTTGCCGAGCCCGTGGGCCTCGATCGCGAGCTCAGACGACATCGGCGAAGGAGCGCTCGGCGCGCGAGAAGTAGAGGGCGCCGCCGAGGAGCAGGACGAAGGCGGTCCCGAGCGAGATCCCGAGGTGCAGCGGGCGGACGTGGTCCGTCCCGAGGAGCGCCCAGCGGTAGCCCTCGACGACGCCCGTCATCGGGTTCAAGGTGTAGAGCAGCTTGTACTTCTCGGGGATCGCGCTGCCCGGGTAGCCGACCGGGGACGCGAAGAGCCAGAGCTGCAGGACGAACGGAACGGCGTAGCGGATGTCGCGGTAGCTGACGTTGAGCGCCGAGAGCACGAGCCCGAGGCCGAGCGCCATCAGCCCCGCGAGCACGACGAAGAGCGGCACGAGCAGCGCGTGCACCGGCGGCGCGAAGCCGTAGTACGCCATCGTCCCGAGGACGAGGCAGAAGGCGAGGCAGAAGTCGACGAGGCTCGCCAGGATCGGCGAGAGGACGACCGAGATCCGCGGGAAGTAGACCTTCGTGATCAGCGCCGAGCTGCCGACGAGGCTCGCCGACGTGAGGCTGACGCTGTTCGAGAAGTAGTACCAAAGGGCCAGCGTCGAGAGCGCGAACAGCGGATACGGGATCGGCGTGTGGACCCGGCCGATCTTGTTGATCACGACCGTGAAGACGATCATGGTCAGGAACGGCTGGAGGATCGCCCAGGCCGCGCCCAGGAGCGTCTGCTTGTAGCGCACCTTGATGTCGCGCCACGTGAGGAAGAGCAGGAGCTCGCGGAAGCGCCAGAGGTCGGTCAGCCCGAGGCCCGCGAAGCCCTTCGGCGGGCGGATGACGATCGTCTGGTCTTGTTCGGTGGTCGCTGCTGCCGCCATACGCTCGTGACTGTAGCCTCGACCGGTGAGGATTCCGTTTAGACGCGGAGCCAGAACGACGGGTCGTCCCGGAGCTCCGCGTAGATCCGGTCGGAGAGCTCCTTGTTTCGGCGCAGCGTCTCGCGTTCCCGCCTGACGACCGGGCGCTTGTCGACCCAATACCACTTGCGGACGCGGAGCTCCCATGCGAGGCGTTCGCGCGCGCTCGCGCCGGGCGGCGGGTCGGGCGGCGGCTCGGGCACGCGGCCGATCGCCTCGCGGTCGCGCCGGCAGAGGCCGCCGCGGAACCCGGCGCCGTGGTGGTACGCGAGGTCGTCGTAAACCGCGAACCAGAGCGGGCGCAGGTTGCGGCGGTTCGTCCGGAGCAGCGGGTACCACTCCGCGCCGCGCTCGCGCAGGCGCCCGAGCAGGTTCCCGCCCGCGTCGGTGACGGCCTTGCCGGCGGCGTTTCGCCACTCGTAGCCGGGGTTCCAGTCCCCGCCGATCTCGTGCCAGAAGCCGACGGTCGTGGCCGCGAAGGCCGGGTGCGGCTGAATGTCGTCGAGGTTCTCGTCGCGGCGCACGGCCGCGAGCGGCCAGCGCGCGAGCTTCTCCTCGAGGAACGGCCCGACCGGCGCGATCGGGAACGCGTCGCCGTCGAGGAAGAGGAGAACGTCGTCGCGGTCGGCTTCGTGAGCGATCGTCGCCGCGAGCGCGTTCAGCTTCTCGGTGTGGCTGAAGATGCCGTTCTCGAAGCTCTTCGTCGCGGCGAGGTCGGCGACGTGGTGGAACTTCGGGCCGTGCTCGTCCTTGTCGATCCCCTCGAGGTCGGTGTAGACGAGGTACGGCTGCGGCAGGTGGCGCTCGAGGTAGCGGAGCTGGACGTCGATCCAGCGCGGGTCGCGCCAGTGGACGGTCGCGACCCGGATCATGAGATGCCTGACCGGGGGCTCACACGCCGTGGATGGTGGCCCAGACACGGCGCCGGATCAGCGCGTGCGGGCGTCGCCCGTAGGGCGCGGCTACGTGCAACGCCCGCCCGCGGTGCCCGGCTTGGTCTGGACCATCCCCACGGCATGCGGGCCCCCGGTCAGGCATCTCCGCGCTTGACGGCGAGCGCGTGCAGCTTGTAGCCGAGGTGCAGCTCCTCGAGGTGCGGCTCGATCGCGTCGAGGATCCGCCGCGGCACCTCGTCGGCGAGCTCGGCGTCCGAGTAGGGCTCCTCGTACGCGAGGTGCTCGGCGACCGCCGCGAAGGACGAGACCTTCGTGGACACGTACGGCGCGTCGAAGCCGCAGCGGTCGAGGCAGTCGCGGAGCGTCGAGGGCGAGAAGTAGACGAGGTGGTTGCGACCGTCGAAGGTGCGCGCGCGCTCGTGGAGGACGCGGCACGCGAGGCTCTCGACGTTCGGGACGACGACGTAGACCGCTCCGCCCGGCCGGAGCACGCGCGCCACGTCCCCGAGCATCAGGCGCGGCTCGTTCGTGTGCTCGAGCACGGAGAGGAGCCCGACCGCGTCGAAGCTGTCCGGCTCGAACGGGGCCTCGTCGAGCGGCACGTCGAGCACCTCGAGGCCGAACTCCTCGCGCGCGTACGCGAGCGCGCGCGGCGCGAGCTCGATCCCGACGCCGTCCCAGCCCCGCTCGCGAGCCAGGTCGAGGAAGAGCCCGATCGAGCAACCGATGTCGAGGAGCCGCCCGGCGCCGCGGTACGGCTCGAGCAGGTCGAGCACCTCGCCGAACTTCTCCCGGTCGAGCGCGAGCTGCCGCTCGGAGGTGAGGACGTCGAACCAGAGGTCGTTCGTCTCCGCCGTCCGGTACTCGGAGAGGACGACGTCCTCGCGCACCTGCGGGTTCACGAAGACGAGCCGGCACTCGCGGCAACGGACGAACCCGAAGCCCTGCTTCTCGAAGAGCGGCGCGTGGTCGGAGCTGCCGCAGAGCGGGCAGTCGATCGTCCGTGCGAGGCGCTCCGCGAGCCGGCCGGTCTCGGGGTCGAGGAGCTGCGCGAGCTCGGCGTCACGCGCCTCGAAGTAGCGGTCGCGCCCGGTCTCGGAGTCGATGCTCATGGCTTCCGCGTCGCTCCCATCGTCCCGATGTGCGTGAACGGTACGCGGTGCACCCGCGTGAACGCCCAGAAGGCCGGGTTCCAGAAGACGTCGTCGCTGACGAGCACGCCGCCGCGCTCGAGGTACCGCCACGCGACCCGGAACTCGAACAGCATGTGCCGCGTCGTGTGCAGCGAGTCGTGGAAGAAGACGTCGACCGGACGCTCGTGCGCGAGCCGCCGGCGCAGCGTGCGGCGCGTGTCGCCGAGGACGAGCTCGAACCGCGGACGGAGCTCGTAGGGAACGAGCCAGGCCGGCTCGCGACCCTCCGGGATCGGGACACCGAGCGCGTCGCGCGCATCCTTGAGGTCGAACGAGATCAGGCGGCCGTCGCCGCCGTTCGCCTCGAGCGCGTGCAGGAGGAACGTCGTGCTGGCGCCGTTGAAGGGCCCCGTCTCGACCACGAGTCGCGGCCGCGTGACCCGGACGCTCAGGTAGAGGAGCTTCTTCCCCTCCTCGCTCGACTCGGAGTGTCCCGCGGCGCGCGTGGCGGCGAGCTCGTCGCCGGCCGCGCGGGCGCGCTTCGCGAGCTGCTCGTAGATCCGCGGCGCGATCTCCTCGAACTCGCGCTCCAGGTGGTCGGTCTGGAGCCCGAGGGCGGCGAGCGCCTCCACCGCGGTCTGCTCTCCTCGCGCCCGGACGCGGAGCGCGGGGTAGCGCCAGCCGTCGCGGGCGATGCTCGGCAGGCGTGCGGCCTTGCGAGCGAGCGTCATCGGCGCGCGAGGAGGAGCTCGGCCAGCTCCAGGTCGAAAAGATCGTCCACGTCGATCGAGTCGCGCGGCTCCATCACGTACGCGCGGCAGTCGCCGCCGTAGAGGTCGGGGCCGGCCCAGTCGCCGCGCAGCACGAGCACCGCCGGGCCGTTCCGCGCGTAGACCGCCGGCTTCTCCTGGCGCGTGGCCGCGTGGTCGTCGGCGAGGCGGACGAGGCGGTCGCCGGCGAGCGCCATCAGCGACCCCGGCCGGTAGCGGTGCGGAACCTCGACGACGCTGACGACGGAGTCGGCTCCGGTCTCTCGGAAGAGCCGGACGGCCGCGTCGACGTGCTCCGCCCGCCGGAGCGGCGAGGTCGGCTGGAGCAGGACGAGGGCGTCGAGCGGGCCGAGCTCGGCGAGCGCGGCGGCGATCACGGCCGCCATCGGCGTCTCGTCGCGCGCGAGCTCGGCCGGACGGACGACGACGTCGGCGCCGAGGTCGCGCGCGACCGCGGCGATCTCGTCGTCGTCGGTGGAGACGACCGTCCGGGTCACGGTCGCGGCCTCGCGCGCGGCGTCGACCGCCCACGCGAGCAACGGCCGGCCGCCGAGCGGCGCCAGGTTCTTGCGCGGAATCGCCTTCGAGCCGCCGCGGGCGGGAATCAGCGCGATGACCTCCACGGCCGCATTCTCCTAGACCCGCCGCCGTGGACGCCGTAAGCTCGCCCTTCGTCGATCGGGAGGCCCCAATGCGCATCGAGAAGTCCGTCACGGCGATCTCCTGGATCCCCTCGGAAGCGATCGAAGGACTGCCGAAGCTGCCGTTCGAGCTCGGCATCGGGCACTACGACGAGCCGCCGCCCGACCGCCTCGAGGACGGCGACCTGCCGCGCCTCCGCGACGAGGATCGGTTCCGGGAGGCGAACCTGCTCAGGGCGTGGATCGAGGTCGAGGACGGGCGGATCGTCGGCCACGGCCACGCGGGGGAGGAGTACGTCGGCTCGACGACCTTCCGCCTCGGGCCGAAGGACGTGATCGTGGCGGGCGTCCCGTTCGAGACGCTGCGTCCCGAGCCGGAGGCGAGCGACGGCGCCGTCCGGTTCGTGCAGACGGTGGGCGGTCGTGCCGGCTTCCCGGCGCCGCGCCGGGTCCGCGGCAAGCCGTTCTTCCGCATCCACTCCGCGACCTGCTGGACGACGCTCGCCCTCACGATCCGCGCCGACGGCTCGTCGGAGCACGAGCTCGTCGGAGCGAGCCCGTTCCCGCGCCACTGGATCTACGACGACGGCGGAGGCCTCGTCCAGAAGGCCGGGACGATCGACTTCAAGACGTGGTACCGCGAGTCGCACGGAGAGCGAACGCCGTGGGGCGAGGAGGACTCGCCGGCGGTGGTGACGGCAGCGGAGAGCGACCTCGAGCGGCGCCTCTCGCGCGAGATCATGGTCGGAGGAGTCGCGCCGAAGCGGCGGCAGCTCGAGCCGGGCGAGACGCTCGTCGAGCAGGGCGACCCCGGCGACGAGCTGTACCTCCTGCTCGACGGCGTCCTCGGAGTCGAGGTCGACGGCGAGGAGGTGGCGGAGGTCGGGCCGGGCGCGCTCGTGGGTGAGCGGGCGCTGCTCGAAGGCGGGACACGGAAGGCGACGCTGCGGGCGGCGACCCGGACGCGCGTCGCCGTGGTACCCGGCGACGCGGTCGATCGCGACTCGCTCGTCGAGCTGTCTCGCGATCGCCGCTGACGATTCGCTTTGTTCGACCACGTGACGATTCGCGTCTCCGACCTGGACGCGAGCACGCGGTTCTACGACACCGTGCTGGCGACGCTCGGGCTCGAGGCGTGGCACAGCGAGCTAGGGGTCGAGTGGGGCGACTTCTCGATCTCGCAAGCCGACGTGGAGCACCCGCTGACGCGCCGGCTGCACATCGCGTTCTTCGGGCCGACGCACGCCGAGGTGGACGAGCTCTGGCGCGTGGGCACCGAGGCGGGCTATCGCAGCGACGGCGAGCCCGGGCCGCGGCCGCAGTACAGCGACAGCTACTACGGCTCGTTCCTGCTCGATCCGGACGGGAACAGCGTCGAGGCCGTCTACCACGACGACGACCGCGAGCGCGGGTCGATCGACCACCTCTGGATCCGCGTCGCGGACGTCGCTGCGTCGAGGCGGTTCTACGAGACGATCGCGCCGTACGGTCGCTTCCACCTCGGCGCCGACGAGCCGGACCGAGCACAGTTCGTCGGCGACGGCGGATCGTTCTCGGTCGTCGCGGGCGAGCCGACCGAGCACGTGCACGTGGCGTTCCCGGCGGCCGAGAACGAGACGGTCGAGGCGTTCCACCGCGCGGCCCTCGAGGCTGGCTACGAGTCGAACGGCGGCCCCGGCGAGAGGCCGATCTACCACGCGGGCTACTACGGCGCCTTCGTCTTCGACCCCGACCGGAGCAACGTCGAGGTCGTCAACCACAATCGCTGACGGACCGATGTTCGACCACGTGACGATCAGAGCCTCCGATCGCGAGGCGTCCGAGCGCTTCTACGAGACCGTCCTCCGCACGCTCGGGATCGAGAAGGACTACAGCAGCGAGCACGTCGTCGAGTGGCGCGACTTCTCGCTGTCGCCGGCGACTGCCGAGAAGCCTGTCACACGTGCGCTCCACGTCGGCTTCGTCGCGCCCTCGCGAGAGCACGTCGACGAGTTCTGGCGCGTCGGCACGGAGGCCGGATACCGGGACGACGGCCCGCCGGGCCCGCGCCCGGAGTACACGGAGCAGTACTACGGGTCCTTCCTCCTCGACCCCGACGGGAACAGCGCCGAGGCCGTCCACCACGAGTACATGCGCGGCAACGGCTGGATCGACCACGACTGGATGCGTGTCGCCGATCTTGCGGCGTCGACGCGGTTCTACGGGCTCGTCGCGCCATTCGGCGGCTTCGCGCTACGCCGCGGGTCGCCCGAGCGGGCGCAGCTCGCTGGGCTGGGCGGGTCGCTCACCGTGGTCTCGGGCGCCAAGCCGACGGAGAACGTGCACCTGGCCTTCCCGAACGACACGAACGAGGGCGTCGACGCGTTCCACCGCGCGCTCGTAGATGCGGGCTACCGCTCGAACGGCGAGCCGGGCGAGCGGCCGATCTACCACGAGGGCTACTACGGGGCGTTCGTCTTCGACCCCGACGGCAACAACGTCGAGGTCGTGAACCACAACCGCTAGCGCGGGCGCAGCGCGCTTCTGGCCATGCGGGCGGCCGCCACGGCCAGCCCGGCCACGAGCGCGACGGCTGCGACGTACTCGATCGCGCCGACGCCGTTCTGTGTCGCGACTTTCGCCGCGAGCGAGATCGCGCCCGTCGCGAGAATCGCCGCGACCGCGAGAGGTATGAGCTTCATGTCACGAGAGTAGCGCGCCTCCGACGCGCGTCCTAGTAGGAGAGAGCACCGATTGCTCTCAGCGTCAGCGGCGCCGACGAGTCAGGCGCCGGAGCCCTGACCACGTACGAACTCTGAGCGCGCGACCACCCGGCGCGAGGGGCGACTCACGACTCTTCCTCGCTTCCTCAGCCAGCCTGTCGAGGCTCGCCTCCGCGCCGTCGAATCGCTTCTTGTACTGATCGTAGGTCTCCTGATCTGGGTTACGTATGAAGCGATCTATGTAGAGGAGCGCACCATCGATTTGAGCGATCACGAGATCGGCATATGTCGTCACGAAAGACTTAGGAGCGAAGAGGTCAGCGATACGGGCTCGCTGCGCATGCAGTTCCGCGATGGAGCTCCTCACGTTTTCGAACTGGGGCTCAAGAATCGCCAGCGTAGCTTCCGTGCGCTCACCGAACGGGGCGTCGGTCGTTGCTTTCTCGGCCTTGCGAGTCGCGTACCCCGTGAGCGGATCGAGTCCGCGGAGCGTCTGCACCGCCTTTCGAGCGTCAGCCGAGAATGTGGACGTGGCCTCAATCATGCGCTCGCGGAGATGCTGCTCGCGCTTGAGACGCGCAGTCAATAGCGCAACGATGGCCGCGCCAGTGGCGCCAACTAAACTCGCAGCTACTTTCCAATCGAACGCAGAAACCGCCACAGCCTCGGTGGCATCGTAAGGCGCTCTGCTCGAACTATCTAGGCCGCGTCACCGCTCACGGAGCGTTGGCCGGCGGTTTTGGCGTGAGGCGATATCGCCAATCCCTCCTTACTAGTACGTCATCCGCTTCTCGAGCCGGAACTCGCAGCGCGCCAGCACGTCGGCGATCCGCGTGCCCGCGTGGCCGTCGCCGTAGATCGGCTCCGACTCGTAGCGGCCGTGCTGGAGCTGGCGGCGCACCGCGTCGACGATCTCGTGCCGGTCGTAGGCGACGTCGACCACGTTCGAGCCTCGCTCGCGGCCCTCCTGGCGCGACCCGACGTTCACGGCAGGCGTGCCCGCGAAGGACCCCTCGCGGATGGCGGAGCTCGAGTTGCCGACCAAGCACGCCGTCTTGCCCATCAGCTTGATGTAGTCGTCCGTCGGGAGGTTCTTGAAGAAGTGGAGGCGCGAGTCGTCGTCGTGCTCGCGGAACTTCCGGATCCCGCGGGCGATGTCCTCGGAGCCCGCGTCCGCGTTCGGCCAGAGGACGATCGCCGGTAGGCCGAGCTCCTTCACCGCCTGGAGCGTCTCGGCGATCTGCTCCTCGCCGTGGCCGTACTCGGTCGTGACCGGGTGCTGCGAGACGAGCAGGAACGGCTGGTCGAGGTCGAACGAGCCGCCGACGCCGAACTCGAATAGCTGGCTCAGCCCGTTCGACCCGTCGGCGAGCACCTCGGCGACGAGGTCCATCCGCGGGCAGCCGACGACGTGGACGGTCGTCGGGTCCTCGCCCATCCGGATGATCCGGTCGGCCGCGTCCTGCGAGGACGGGAAGTGCAGGTGCGCGAACTTCGTCACCGCGTGCCGGATCGACTCGTCGATGTTGCCCGAGACCTCGCCGCCCATCGTGTGCGCGAGCGGGATGTTCATGTAGGTCGCCGCGAGCGCGGTCGACATGGTCTCGAAGCGGTCGCCGACGGTGATGACGACGTCGGGCTCGAGCCGGCCGAACGCGGTCGGCAGCTCGAGCAGCCCGAGCCCTGTCGACTTCGCCATCGTCCCCGGGGTCTCGCCCTCGATCAGCATGAAGACCTTCTCGTCGGGCTCGAACCCGTCCCGCTCGATCACGTCCACGACCGTCCCGTATCGGTCGAGCAGCGCCGACGCGCCGACGACGAGCTGAAGCGTCAGCTCGGGGTGGTCGCGCACCGCGCGCATCGCCGACTTGATCGACGAGTAGTTCGCGCGCGAGCCGACGACGACGCAGACCTTGCGCGTCGCGTTACTCGACATCGTCCTCCGTCAGCACGGTGTCTGCGGCTATGTCGCGGCGAGCGCGGAGCCCGACGATCTCGTCGAGGCGGCGCGCCGGGATGCCCGTCCCTGGCTTCTTGGCGGCGATCATCTCCCGGGAGATCACCGCGCCGGCAGGGATCTCGCGCGACGACACTACGCTCTTCTCGAAGATCCGCTTCATCTCGGTGAGCGCGCCGGCCTGCGCGTCCTTGTCGACCGGCGCGTCGAGGATCTCGGAGATCTCCCGGATTCCGTCGACGAGCTCCTCGAGCTCGTGCGGCTCGAGGGCGAGCGCGGCGTCCGGCCCGTACATCTCCTTCGACAGCGTGAAGTGCTTCTCGACGATCTCCGCGCCGAGCGCGACCGCCGCGAACGCCGCGTATGGCCCGAGCGAATGGTCGGAGAAGCCGACCGGCCTCCCGTAGCGCTCGCGCAGCTCGGCGATCAGGTTCAGGCCCACGCGGTCGGGAGGCGTCGGGTAGGCCGAGGTGCACTGGAGGACGCTTGCGCTCGGCCCCGCCGCTTCGACGGCTGCGTCGAGCTCCTCCCACGTGCTCATCCCGGACGAGACGAGCACCGGCTTGCCCGTCGCGGCCGCGGCCCGAATCAGGCCGAGGTTCGTCACCTCGCCGGAGCCGATCTTGTAGCGGGCAACGCCTCCGACGCGTTCGAGCCGCTCGAGCGCCTCGAGCGAGAACGGCGTGCAGACGAACTCGATCTCGGCGCGGTCGCAGGCCTCCCGAAGCGTGCGCCACTGGTCGTCCGTAAACGCCGTCCGCCGGAAGTACTCCCAGCGGGTCTCGTGGCCGAAGTACGGAGGCGAGGGCGCGTCGCGCGTCGTCTCCGCGTCCGCGTCGTGGAGCTGGAACTTGACCGCGTCCGCGCCGGCCTCGGCGGCGACCTCGACCATCCGGATCGCGTTTCCGAGGCTGCCATCGTGGTTCATGCCGGCCTCGGCGATGACGTACACGCCCATTCGGCGCGATGCTAGCCGCGGCTTCGGTTAACCCGGTGTTAGCGCCGAGCGCGGCGCGTCCGGCAAGCGCTCACACGACTCTGCGGGACGTAGAGGTCGAGCAGGCGTGGCGGAACCAGGCTGAAGTGGTAGTCGAGCGTGACGAATGCTCGAACGTCGACGTACGCAGCTGTGGCGGCATGAATGGCGTCCGACGAACTCAGCCCATAGCGCATGAACGCGGGAACCTCGGTCAAGATCTCGCCGACGTCCACCGACACGGCGTTCAGGGCTTCGAGCGCCGCAGACCACGCGGCGTTCAACCCGTCGCGGGCACGTCCGGCCGCCCTCAACGAGCGGCCGTCTTCGCGGTGCGTCCGCCATCGGCGGCCATGGAGCTCCCGCAGCTTGATCGTGTACGCGGCCTCCCAGAGCTCGGCAACGAGAAGGACGTTGAAGTACGCGACGCTGCCACTCGCGGCGATGGCGTCCAGGAAGGCTCGACATGCGTCGTGCCGCGGCTGGGAGCCGAGGAGGGCGTCGACGACGAAGCTGGCGTCGAGCACGACCTCGGACGGCGCCACGCGCCGCCCCTCGAATGAATAGACACCTCGGCCGGCCGGGAATCTCCCGACCCGAGCCGGGGTTAACGACGAACGTCGCGGCAGAAGTCGATCTGCACCTTCGCGACGACCATGCTCGTCGCTCGGGCGATCGCGTCTTTGCGGCCCGACGGCGGCACCTTTGCCGGCACGATCCGGGCTTGCTTCTCAGCCTTCGAGAGCTTGTTCATGCGCCCGAAGTGTAGTCGGGCGGATGACGGGTGGACGGGTCGGCCTTCAACGAAAGCGTCTCAATTCGTCCACAGCGAGATAGTCGAGCTCACGCGACTCCGTCGCCCACTCGGCGAACCGGCGGAGGTCCTCGGCCTGCTCGAGGTCGGCGCGCGTCCGCACGTGGATCTCGACGTCGTGGTCGAGCGGGTGGCCCATCTCCTCGAGCGGGCGGATCGTCGCGAGGAAGCTCGTGAAGCGCGTCGGCCGCAGGCGGAACAGCGCGTACGCGTGGCGCCGCGCCAGCTCGACCTGGGACGGCGTCAAAGGCGGGATCTCCTCGATCGAGCGCAGCCGCGACACGTAGTCGGCCGGGGTCGCCGAGTCGACGGTGAAGCCGCGCCCGGAGTAGAAGCCCGTCCCGGCGGTCAGCACCGGCACGCCGAAGCACGGCAGCTCGAAGCCGACGGACCCGCGGATCGTGATCCCGTAGTCGGTGACGCCGAAGATCGAGCGGGTCGAGATCTCGCTGTCCGGCCGGACGACCGCCACATGCGGCGGCAGCTCGCCGACCGTCTCCCGGATCGCCGTCTCCTCGTCGCGCGCGCCCTCGATCCCCTCGCGCTTCAGCTTCCAGACGTTCGCCGGATGGAGCTTGACGATCCAGTTCACGCGCGGGTTCGCGGCGGCCGCGCGCACCGTCTCGACGAACCACTCCTCCTGGTCGGCGAAGAGATCCTCGCCGTAGAACATGTTCGCGTCCCAGAGGATGTGCGAGTAGAGGACGGCCGTCTTCTTCGCCGGGTCGAGGCCGAGAGCGGCGATCACCTCGTCGCGCGGGCGGTCGCTCGTCCAACCCTGGATCCGCCGCGAGAGCGCCCACGCGTTGCCGTAGCGCTTCGCGAACTCCTCGTCGAGCTCCGCGTCGCGCTCCTTCGTCCACGGCATCCGGCGCACTTCCTCCCATGACGCCTGGGAGAGCGAGCGCGGGTGCTCGCGCCGCGTCTCCCGGGTGAACCGCTTGAAGACGAGGGTGTCGTCTTGCGGGCCCGAGACGTACTGGACGACGTTCGTCCCGCGGAGGAGCGCGACGTCGGAGATCGGCGCCTCGGCCGCGTAGTTGCGCTCGAGGAAGAGGACGAGCTCGGGTCGGAGCGAGTCGAGGAGCCGCTCGGCCGCGATTGTCGCCTCGAGCGTCCGCGGCAGGAGCTCGCGGAGCTTCGCGCGGACGCGCGGGTCGCGGAGGTCGACCGCGCCCTCGTGCAGCGCGCGCGAGACGGTTGCGAGGACGTTCCGTCCGATCGGCGCCTCGTGGAAGGTCAGGTCCCGCAGGTCGGCGAGGGTCGGCTCGCGCTCGAGGATCGTCGCTGCGGCCGCGCGAGCCTCGGCGCGCGCCGCGTCGTCGAGGTGCTCGTCGAGGACGGCGAACCGCTCGATCCCGAACGCGGCGAGGTACTTGCGCGGGATCCAGGACCCCGGCGGGACGAGCACGACAGGCTTCCAGCCGCGAAGCTGGAGCGCCTTGCCGAGCATCCCCTCGAGCTTCAGCTGGTAGACGAACTCAGTCAGGCTGACGAACAGCGCGACCGGCCCGTCGCCGTCGCCGACCTCGCGCAGGCCGGCGTGCTCGCGGCGGAGTCGGGCGACGTCGCGTTCGAGGATCGCGCGGCGGCGGACGCGCTCCGGGAGGGCGGTCAGCGTCGTCACGCGGCCGGCACCGCTTCGGCGAAGTAGCGGCTCCGCGCCGGCGGGATCTCGTCGAGCGGGCGCTTGCCGCCGGGCGCGTCGTTCGCGTCGAGCCGGCCGAGGAGGAGCGGCTCCTCGAGTGTCGGGTTGAGCGCCCGCTCCATCGTGAAGGCGACGCGGAAGCCGGCGGCGGCTGCGCTGCGCGCCACACGCGCGTCGACCGTGCTCGGCGTGCCGTGCGGATAGCTGAGCGCGCGCGGCCGGGGCCCGGTCACGTCCTCGAGAAGCACGGCCACAGCGGCCAGGTCCTGATCGAGCGCCTCGTCGTCGAGCCGAGCCAGCGGCTCGTGGGCATACGAATGCGCTCCCACGGCGCGATACGCGCGCTCCAGGTGAGCCACGTCCTCGCGAGACATGTACAGCTCGCGCGCGAACGCCGCCTCGTCCGGAAAGACCTCCGCGAACGCCGCGCCGACCACCCGCTCCCTCTCCGAGAGCGGCAACCACATGTTCAACAGGTACTTGAGCTGCGCCGCGTCCGGATCGTCGTAGCGGTAATGCTCCAGCGCGAGGTCGACCGGCACGTCGGCACCACCCGCGAGCACGAGGAGCTCCCGGTCCGGGACGCGTTCCCGCAGGGCGTGCACCTTGTGGACGTACAACACGCGGCCCTCGGCGAGCGGCTTCCCCGGGACGAAGAAGATCGCCGGCACGCCGAGCCGCTCCAGCACGGGCAGCGCGAGCTCGAGCTGGCAGCGCAGGCCGTCGTCGAACGTGACGACGCAGGCGCGCTCCGGCAGCGAGGCGTCGCCCGCGACCGCCGCGAGCAGCTCGTCCCGCGACACGAACTCGTACGACCGCCCGAGCAGCTCGAGCTGTGTGCGCAGGCCCTCGACGGTGACCGGAAAGATCGCGCGCGGCTCGGCCGGCGGCTCGGCGGCGACGTAGTGGTAGCCGACGGCGAGGAGCGTCATTGCGGCGATGATAGGCCGGCATGCCCGACGAGCTCGCCATCCGGCTCCGCGGCGCCGTGAAGCGTTACGGCCCGATCACGGCCGTCGACGGGCTCGACCTCGACGTGCCGATCGGCACCTGCGTCGGCCTGCTCGGGCCGAACGGCGCAGGCAAGTCGACGACGATGCGGCTGCTGACCGCGCAAGCGATCGCCGACGAGGGCGAGCTCGAGGTGCTCGGCTTCAAGCTGCCCGAGGAGTCGAAGGCGGCGCGGGCGCAATGCGGGGTGGCGCCGCAGCTGGACAACCTGGACGTGACCCTCACGGTCGAGCAGAACCTGCTGGTCTTTGCGTACCTGTACCGGATCGCGCGCGCCGAGCGGCACGACGCGATCGAGCGCGCGCTCGTCATGGCGAACCTCGTCGACCGGCGCGACACGCGCGTCGACAAGCTCTCCGGCGGGATGCGGCGGCGGCTCCTGATCGCCCGTGCGCTCGTGCACCGACCGCGCCTCGTGCTGCTCGACGAGCCGACCGTCGGCCTCGACCCGCAGGTCCGCCAGGAGCTCTGGGCGCTGATCGACGCGCTCCGCGCCGAGGGGACGACGATCCTCATGTCGACCCACTACATCGAGGAGGCGCAGCGCCTCGCCGACACGGTGCTGATCATGTCGCACGGGAAGGCGGTCGCGGCCGGGCCGCCCTTGGAGCTCGTGGCGCACCACGCGGGGCGCGAGGCGGTCGAGGTCTACGGAGCGCCGGCGCGGCTCGCGGAGGTCGAGGTCGCCGCCGCGGCGGCGGGCTTGCGGACACGGCGAACCGGGACCAGCATCGCCGTGCTACGTCTCGACGACGCGAACGGACAGGTCCCCGAGGGCGAGCGGCGGCCGGCCAACCTCGAGGACGTCTTCGTGTTGCTGACCGGCGAGGAGATCGAGTGATGGCGACCGCAGCGCGAAGCGGCACGCGACTCGGCCGGCTCGAGCGCCCGGCGATCACCGGCGTGCTCATCCGCGAGGTGGTCAACTTCTCGTCCTATTGGCGGTCGGCGACGTTCTCGTCGACGGTCGAGCCGACGATCTACCTGCTCGCGTTCGGCTTCGGCTTCGGGTCGCTCGTGAGCCGGGTGGCTGGCTACTCCTACGTCCAGTTCGTCGGGACGGGAACGGTCGCGACCGCCGTGCTCTTCTCCTCGGCCTTTCCGGCCATGTTCGGGACGTTCGTGAAGTACCAGTTCCAGCGCACGTACGACGCGATCCTCGCAGCGCCAGTCGACACGGAGGAGCTCGTGACGGCGGAGGCGCTGTGGATCGCTTCGCGCGCCGGCGTGTACGGCTGCGTGCCGCTCGTGGTCGCGCTCGCGTTCGGGCTGGATCCCGCGTGGGGGATGCTCGTCGTGCCGTTCGTCTCGTTCCTCGCCGGCTTCGGGTGGGCGTGCTTCGGGATCTCGATCGCGGGCTTCGCCAACTCGATCGAGAACTTCAGCTACGTGATCAGCGCGGTGCTGACGCCGCTCTTCCTCGTCGCGGGGACGTTCTTCCCGCTGAGCAAGCTGCCGCGGTGGGCGCAGGTCGCCGGCGAGCTGAATCCGCTCCACCACTGCGTCGAGCTCGTGCGGCACGCGGCCTTCGGCTTCCACTCCTGGGACGCGGCTCGTGTGGCCGTGCTGGTCGCGTTCGGGCTCGCGATGTGGCGACTCGCGATCTTCGCCATGACGCGGAAGCTGATCGACTAGGAGCAGCATCGGGGCGAAGCGGCTAGCAGCCGACGGTGTTGCTGGCCCAGACGGCGCGGTTCCCGTTGTAGAGGACGAGGTTGCCGTCGCTCTGCACGTAGAGCCAGACCGCACCTGTCCCGACGGTGTTCGTCGCCCAGACAACTCCACCGCCTGCTCGGTAGGCGACCAGGTTCCCGTCCGTCTGGAGGATAAGGAAGTCGGCGCCGTAGCGGTTCGTCGCCCAACAGACTCGGCCAGCTTGGTTGTACAGGACAAGGTTCCCGTCTACACCCTGCAGCTCGAGGTGGTACCGGCCGTCGGAGGAGCGCATGTCGAAGCCTCGCTGGAGCATGCTGTTGACGCCCAGCCGCTCGGCGTCGCAGACGGCCCAGACGCCGTTCATGTCCGGCAGCGAGTCGAGGACATACGACGGCAGCACGTCTGGACCGGGCGCACTCCGGTTCTTCAGGCAGTAGTAAGTCGACGTGTTGCTGATCCAACGCCGATGGCCGTCCGGGCCGACCAACCAGGCTGTCTTCTGGGGATTCGTGTCGCCGTCCCACTGCACGATGTGTCCGGTGAACGTGCTCGGCGGTGGGACACAGGTCGCCCACTGTCCTGTATCGGGGAGCGCGTCGAGGACGTACGAAGGCAGGTCCTCGGGGCCGGGGGCACCCTGATTCTTCCAGCAGTAGTAGCTGTATGAATCGGGGATCCAGTAGCGCTGTCCGCCGCGGACGAGCCAGGACGCCTTCTGCGCGTTCGAATCGTCATCCCAACGAACGATGTGACCCTCGTAGTCGCTCGCTGGTCGGATGCAGCGTCCGTCGGTGCTACCGACCTGGTCGGGCAGCGCGTCGAGCACGTACGAGGGCAGGTCGTCGGGGCCGGGCGCGCCCCGATCCTTCCAGCAGAAGTAGCTGTACGAGTCGGGAATCCAGTAGCGCTTCCCGTCCTTCACGATCCACGATGTCTTCTGCCCATTCGGATCGTCATCCCAGCGAACGATGTGGCCTTCGTAGTCGCTCGCCGGCGGGATGCAGCGTCCGTCGGAGCTCCCGACCTGGTCCGGGAGCGCGTCGAGTACGTAGGACGGCAGCACGTCCGGGTCCGGCGAGCCACCGCGCTGCCAGCAGTAGTAGCTGAACGAGTCCGGGATCCAGTATCGCTTCCCGGCCTTCACGATCCAGGACGTCTTCTGCGACTTCGTGTCGCCGTCCCACTGGACGATGTGGTTCTCGAAGCTGCTGAGCGGCGGGAAGCAGCGGCCGCTCGTGCTCCCGACCTGGTCGGGGAGCCTGTCAAGCACGTAGGACGGCAGGTCGTCTGGGCCGGGCGCGCCTCGATCCTTCCAGCAATAGAAGCTGTACGAGTCCGGGATCCAGTACCGCTTGCCGCTCTTTACGATCCATGACGTCTTCTGCTCATTCGGACCGTTGTTCCATTGGACGATGTGACCCTCGTACTCGCTCGCCGGCGGGATGCACCGGCCGCCGGTGCTGCCGACCTGGTCCGGGAGCGCATCGAGCACGTAGGACGGCAGGACGTCTGGCCCGGACGCACCGTGGTCCTCCCAGCAGTGGTAGCTGTACGAGTCGGGGATCCAGTAGCGCTTGCCGCTCTTCACGATCCACGACGTCTTCGGCGACTTCGTGTCGCCGTCCCACTGGACGATGTGGTTCTCGAAGCTGCTGAGCGACGGGAAGCAGCGGCCGCCCGTGCTACCGACCTGGTCTGGCAGTGCGTCGAGGACATACGCCGGCAGGACGTCCGGGCCGGAGGCCCCGCGGCCCTTCCAACAGAAGTAGCTGTACGAATCGGGGATCCAGTATCGCTTTCCGCTCTTCACGATCCAGGACGTCTTTTGCGACTTCGTGTCGCCGTCCCACTGGACGATGTGGTTCTCGTAGTCAGAAGGCTTGACGGGCGTGTTTGTCGCCCACACGGATTTGCCGGACGCGTCGAAGAGCACGAGGTTGCCGTCAGGCTGGACGACGAGCCAGGCGCCTCCTGAGCCGGCCGTGTTGGACGACCAGACGGCCGCGCCACTTGACGCGTACTCGACGATGTTGCCGTCGGCTTGGAGGATCACGTACTCGCCGCTGCGCCCCGTCGCCCAGAGCTTCTTGCCCGCCGAGCTCGAGAGCACGAGGTTGCCGTCGGTCTGGAGTCGCAGCGTGAACCCGCCTCCCTTCGAGCGCGCGTACTGGCCGCGCATGAGAACGCTGTTCACGCCGATTCGGTCGGCGCCGCAGACGGCCCAGACGTCCGTGAGGTCGGGGAGCTGGTCGAGCTCCGCGGCGGTCAGTCGGTCGGGACCTGGCGCGCCGCTCGTGTGGAGGCAGTTGTAGGTCGAAGAGTTGGCGATCCAGCGCCGCCGTAGATCCGGTCCGACGAGCCACGACGTCTTCTGTAGCTTCGTATCGTCTACCCACTGCACGATGTGCCCGATCCGGCTGTCGACAGTGGCCGGCGTCCAGACGTATGTCGCAACGGAAAGCGGCGGCAGCGACGTCTGGAGCCCCGCTCCGTCGGAACGCACCTCGAAGTCCTGCTGCTGCTCCGACGTGTTCAGAACGACGAGCACCACGTTTCGGTTCGGGGCCGGGTTCCGGAACGCGACCCATTTCAGTGGGTCGGAGACGCTCGAGCCGATAATGTCGGCGCCCGGCGCTACGAATTTGGAGAACTGTGCCCAGTAGTAGTAGTCCTCGTTCTTGACGTAGGAGCCGTCTGGGCTCACAGTCACTAGGCCGCGACAGTCCGGACAGCCTCCGACGCGCGGGCCACTCGCGGGATCGAGTGCGAGGTTCCAGTAGAAGACGGCGCGGGCTCCGTAGTGGATCGGCTCGATGAGGATGTGCCCGACCTCCCAGGGGAGGTTGTCAGAGGAGATCGGCTTCTCCGTGACACCGCCGCACTCCGTTAGATACGTAGGCTTCGAATACTTGCTCGTCAGATCTCCCATTACTTGTGGCTGAGTTGGGCCGTAACAGTGATACGCAACTCCATCGATCGCCTGTTTAGCGGCGCCGTCTTCCAACACGGACCACGGGTACTGTGGGCCGCCGTCCGCGGCCCAGTTGTGATCCCAGGCGAGGATCCGAACCGAACGGAAGCCTGCAGCGTCGAGTGCTGAGCGCAGCTTTGGAGCAAACGCTGCCTGGTCCTCGGGTTGCATCTTCATCGTCGCGTACGACGAGTTGCAATTCTGCGGCTCGTTCTGCATCGAAACCATCGAGATCGGCAGGCCGTACGTGTTCTGATACGCCCGCACGAATTTTACGAAGTAATTCTCGTACACGTAAGCGTTCGGGTCTGTGTAGTACTCCGGCTTAAGGTACGGGTTCGAGTCGGTGCAGCTGCCGCCAACTAGCTTCCCACCGATCTTCATCCAGCCGGGCGCGCTCCACGGCGTCGCGAGGAGCCGCAGCCCGGGTCGCAGCTGCCGCGCCTGCTGCAGTAGCGGAATGATGTATGCGGTGTCGTGGGCGACTGAGAATCTTGCGAGACTGGGGTCCGTCTGCCCTGACGGGAGGTCGTCGTACGTGTAATTGGAACGAGCGAGGTCCGTCGACCCCATCGGCACGCGGACAAACGAGAGACGCGCACCGGCGTCGCCGAAGAGGTCGCTCATGATGGCGTTGCGCTTCGGCGAACGGGCAATCAACCAGGCCGCCGAGTCCGTCAACGAACCGCCAAAGCCTTCGATCTGCTGATCCACGACTGCTCCCGGCGCGACGTCGATCGAGACCCCGGAGTCGCTCTCCGCGCCGAACGCGAGACTCGGTTGCGCCTGCAGCTTCTGCACGAGCGTGCTGCCGCGGGCCTGCGTCACCCAAACCTGCACGACCGGACCTGTCCCCGTAACCGACCGATCTGGCGTGCCCGCTGCCGCGGCAGGAAGCATCAGAAGCAGGAGCAGCGCGACGGCGACCCCAGTCGTCCTCTTGAAGCCGCGGCCGTCGGCGGTGCGGGTGAAAAGCCATCGAGCCGGTGCGGTTCGTTCACTCGCGCCGGTGGTAGTCGACTGCATCGTCCGTCTCCTTTCGATCCGCCGATTCGAGTTCTGCTCGTCCGGTGGAGGAGAGGATCGGACCTGCCGATCATGCGCCGATCATGGCGCGATCAGGAGCTACTAGCGACTTGGTGTGATTCAGCGGCCGTCGAAGGCCGCGCGTCCTCGCGCTGGGGGCGCTGATTGTGTTGCGCAGCATGCCGAGGATGAGAGAGTGAGGATGCGCCTTCCCGGGTGCGAGGCCAGTCGTGTCGGCGGCGGCGAGTCGGGTCTGATAGTCGCGTCCCCAGAAGCCCCCTTGTCGCGCAAGACGACCACGGCTGGTGCCCTCCGGTGAGCAGATCGAGGAGCCGCCCGTAGTCCTCGTTGCGGTTGTGCGCGCTGCACGAGTACCGGTTCTGCGCGGCGCGGCCGCAAGCCGCTGACCAGCGACGCGGAGCTGGGTTCGGGCTGGCGGTCGCGCAGGTGGCGATCGGGATCACTAGTTGGATCGCGCGCTGCAGCCGCCGGTGATGAAGACGTAGTCGCCGATCACGAACTCGAGCTCGGGCGCCGCCACAGCACGAGACGTCGTTGTTCGTGTGGCCGTGCTGGTCGCGTTCGGCTTTGCAATGTGGCGGCTCGCGATCTTCGCCATGACGCGGAAGCTGATCGACTAGGAGGGGTTAGCGGAACGTCCTTCGTCGCTGGAGCGCGCTCCAGCGGCACAAGGTGGCGTCTCGCTAGGCCCTCCTCGACGCGTTTCGGTCTACCATGGCTGGACAAGAGCGAGTTCGGCCGGCTGATCGCCTCCTTACCCGTTCGCCATCCGGTGAGGAGGTCGGCTCGTGATCGAAGGTCGAGAGAAGAGTCCGAAGACGGAACAAGCCCGCCTGACGGCGGTCGAGCGCCTCGTCGCAGACGGCGCCTCGCGCTTGACCGCCGAGCGGATCGTCGCGATCGAGCGGGGGCTCGCGGAGGTCGGGCGGGCCCGCCGGCACACGGCGCGATCATGACGAGCCCGGAGGAGAAGAACTACGCCGAGATCGAGCGGCTCGAAGGCCTTCTGGCGAAGCTCCGCGCCCTGAACGAGACGACGACGCCGCGCGAGACCGAGGCGATTCGGGAGATCGGGCTCGAGATCGCTCTCGCGGTGCGCGAGGTCGGGGCGATGCTGATCAACGTCGGCTGGGAGCAGTCCTACGCCACCAACGAGATGCGCTCCGCGAGGCCCCAGTGAGGTCGAAGCGGAAGACGACGTTTGCGAAGCTCACGCGGGAGCGGAAGCTTCAGGAGCGCCGCGAGCTGAAGCGGGAGAAGAAGCAGGCCGCGGCCGCCGAGCGTCGAGCTCAGGCGGAGGGCGGCACCGGAGACGAGGGTCTAGTTGGGCCGGTCGAGGTCGCTGTCGGCCCGAGTGACGTAGAGGTCGCCGCTCGCGAAGTCGACACCTAGCCTCGGAGCGGCCCAGAAGTTCGAGACGATCGGGCGGTCCGAGAAGTCGAGCGGCTGGAAGCGGCCCGGTAGGCCGTCGACCGCGGCGAAGCCGGCGCGCTCGAGCGGCGCGGCGAAGCGCGGCGACGTGCAGTAGAAGTCGGCGAAGACGACGCCCTCGCGCTGCGCCGCCTCGACGAGCCCGCCGACCAGAGCCTCGCCGCCGAGCAGGTCGGTGATCCGCATGACCCTCACCGGCGATCCGGCGATCTGCTCGATCCTGTAGGCGGCGAGGCCGGACGAGTCCTCGAGGAGCTGGTAGCGGAAGCGCGGATGCTCGCGGTAGCGCCAGTCGAGGAACGTACCGTCGCGGCAGGCGCCCAGGAACCCGTCGCCCCCGGCCGTGGGCGCCGCCACCTCGCGGTACTCGCGCCCGCCGAGGAGCGCCCGCAGAGCTTCGAGATCAAAGACCCGCACCCAGCGATGCATCCCGACCTCGGCGAACCCAGCCGAGCCGAGCACGTGCAGCGTGGCCGAGTTCGCGCCGAGCGCGCCGATGAACTCGTACGCGTTCTCCATCGCGTGCTCGACGAGCGCGCGGCCCAGCCCGCGACGGCGCGCGTCCGGGACGACGAGCCAGTTCGTCATCCAGCCGCCCGAAACGCGCTCTTCGCCCACGCAGGCGTCGAACTCGATCCAGCCGAGCATGGCCGCGATGTGCCCATCCTCCTCGGCCACGAGCACGGCGAGCGCGTCGGGATCGGCCCGCCGCCGGTGCTGCCAGCGCAGGAGCTCGGCGTCGCGCGCGAGGACGTGGCCGCGGCGCCAGTGCTCGTCGACGAACGTCTGGAGCTCCTCGAGCCGCGAGACCGGGAGCCAGTCGATCCGGAGCGTCACCGAAGGCGCGCGAGCAGCCGACGGACGCGAGAGCGACGCGCGTGGTAGCGAATGCGGACGGGGAGCTTTCGGACCCGGACGATCGCTCGGCGCGCCAACCGCCGGTCAGTCCGTGCATACACCACGATCTCGTCGCGAAAGATCGGGTCGCCCAGGAGCTTCGCCGTCTCCGTGATGAAGACGTAGTCGCCGATCACGCGCCCTCGTCGCTCCCAGCGGGCGAGCTTGCCCGGGAGGTTCGGGACGACGAAGAGCTGGGTGGAGACGTTGCCGAACTCGAGCTCGGGCTTCCGCCACAGCACGAGACCGTTGTCGTAGCGCATCCGGAAGATCCCGATCCGGCCCGGGTGCTCCTCGGCGAATCGCCGGATCCTCGGGAGCGCACCGCGCGCGTACTGGTCGTCGTCGTCCATGAACAGGAGGTGCGTGCCGCGCGCCCGCGGAATCGCGCTGTTCCGCGGGGTGTCGCCCTCGTCGTTCGAGTCGTCGCGGAGCACGAACACCTCGTCGCCCGGCTCGAGCTGCTCGGTGATCGACGCGAGCGTGCCCTCGAGCGACGGCCGGCCGCTCGTGGGGACGATGATCGAGAACGAGACGCCGGCCACGCTCAGCGGCCCAACGCGCGCTTGAGGCGCGTGCGCGGCGCGGCGCGGTATCGGAGCTCGGCGAGCGGCGTCGTCACGCGCTTCACCGCGCGCGCAGCCGGCCTTCGGTCGGAGCGGATGTGCGCGACGACCTCCTCGCGGAAGATCGGCTCGCCCTGGAGCTCGACGGTCGCGCAGATGAACTCCCAGTCGGCGACCCGCGGGTAGGCGGGGCTCTCCCAGCGACCGAGCTTGCCCGGGACGTTCGGAACGCAGAACGTGGGCGTGCCGAGGTTGCGCATGCGGAGGACGGGCTCGGCCCAGAGGACCCTGCCGTCGAGGTAGCGCATGCGGAAGATGCCGATCCGGCCGGGGTTCTCGCGCGCGAACGCACGCATCGTCGCGATCGCCCCACGCGCGAACTGGTCGTCGTCGTCCATGAAGAGCAGGTGCGTCCCCTTGGCCCGCTCCATCATCGACTGACGCGCGGAGTGGCCGAAGTCGTTGTCGCGACTGCAGCGGACGATGACCTCGTCGCCGGGCTCGAGCTGCTCGGTGATGCTGGCGAGCGTGGCCGCGACCGAACGTCGCCCGCTCGTCGGCACGAGGATCGAGAACGTGACGTCGCGGTCGCTCACGACGGCATTATCCGAGCGTGCCGCGGACGTCGCTCTTCGACCTGCCGTACTCCCCGGACTGGGGCTACGACGAGCGCTTCTTCCACGACGTCGAGCACCGGTACACGAAGATGCACCGGCTCCTGCGGGAGCGGTGGGGCGATCCCGCCGGGAAGCGCGTCGTCGATCTCGGCTCCTCGCGCGGGCTCTTCTTGGCGCGCTTCCCGTCGAGCGACCGCGCCGGAATCGAGATCGATCCGGAGGAGCGGGCGCGCGGCGCCGAGCGCGGCGTCGAGGCGGTCGAGCACTTCATCAACGCGTTCGACGGGAACCGCCTGACGGCGCGGCTGCCGTTCGAGGACTCCTCGGCGGACGTCGTGCTCGCCGGGGAGATCATCGAGCACATCGTCGACACCGAGTCGTTCCTGCGCGAGATCCGGCGCGTGCTGCGGCCGGGCGGCGCGGTCGTCCTCTCGACGCCGAACATCCTGTGGTGGAAGCACCGGCTCGCGCTGCTGGCGGGGCGATACCCCGACGCCCTCGATTACCGGACGCGCTACGGCGACGACTTCGGCCACGTGCGGATCTTTACGCCGAAGCTCATGCGCGAGCTTCTGGTCGAGACGGGCTTCGTCGACGTCGCCGTGGTGGGGAAGCGGCTCGGCCCGATCTCGTCGTTGACGCGGACGCCTGCTCCTGTCGCGCGCGGCCTCGATCGGCTCGCGGACCGCCTGCCGTCTCTTTCGGACCACCTGATCGCGTACGCCCGCCGGCCGTAGGCCGCTCGAGCCTGTCACCGCCAGCCAGGTCCCGGTGGCAGCCACTCATGAAGAAGCGTCACGGCCCGTCCACATCCCGCTCTACAAGCCGCCCCGCGGCCCCTGTCTCGGTGGCAGCCACCGTCACCGAAGTGTCACGGCGGCTGGCGGTAGAGGCGCAGCGTCTCGTCGACCATCCGCTCGATCGAGAAGCGCGCGCGGACTCGCCGCTTCGCTTCGGCGGCCATCGCCTCGGCGGCGGGTCGGTCTTCGAGGAGGCGCCGGATCGCGGCGGCGAGCGCGCCAGGATCCCGCGTCGGCACGAGCAGGCCCGTCTCGCCGTCGACGACCGTCTCGCGGATGCCGCCGACCGGCGTCGCGACGACCGGCACGCCCGCCGCCTGCGCCTCGATCACCGCGAGGCAGAGGCCTTCGAAGAGCGACGGGAACGCGAAGACGTCGAACGAGGCGAGCAGTTCGGGCACGTCGTCGCGCGCGCCCAGGAAGCGCACGCGCGAGCCCTCCGCGAGCCGCTCGAGCTCGGCGCGCAGCTCGCCGTCGCCCGCGACGACGAAGTCCGCCTCCGGGACGAGCCGCGCCGCCTCGATCAGCGTCCGGTGGTCTTTCTGCGGCGCGAGCCGCGCGACGTTGCCAACGATCGGCCGGTCGCCGCCGGGGAGCGCGGGCCGAGCGCCCTCGAATCGATCGAGGTCGATCCCGAGCGCGACGACGTGGCTCGGCCGGCGCCCGTCCCGCGCCCGGTCCGCCTCGGACGTGTAGATCACCTCCGGCCGCGCGAGCCAACCGAGCCGCTGCCACGCGCGGCCGACGAGGTTGTCTCGGCGCGGAAGCTCCGGCGTGTGGTACGTGAGCAGGACGCGCGAGACGCGCGCGATCCGTGCGGCCACGATCGCCTGCGGCCACACATCCATCACGTGCACGACCGAAGGCCGGAGGCGGCGGAGCACGCGGACGAGGTCGCGCAGCGGGGTCTCGCCGTCCGCGTCGACGAGGATGCCACGGTCGCCCAAGGCGCCCTCGATCTGCTCGACGTAGCGCTCCACGGCCCCGCCCTCGCCGCGCACGGCGTGCAGGAGCGCGATCAGGACCGCGTCACCTCTTCGAAGACCTCCGCGAATGCGTCGGCTGTCCGTTCCCACGTGAACTCGCGCGTCCGCTCGAGCCCCCGGCGGCGCAGGTCCGCCGCGAGCGCGGAGTCCGAGAGCACCCGCACGAGAGCGTCCGCCAGCGCCTCCGGATCGCCAGGATCGACGAGCAGCCCCGCGTCGCCGACCACCTCCGGGACCGACGTCGCGATCGAGCCGACGAAGGGCGCGCCGCACGCCATCGCCTCGAGCGCCTGGTAGCCGAAGCCCTCGTAGAGGCTCGCGTCGACGTAGGCGGCGGCGCCTCGATAAAGCGCGACGAGGTCGACGTCCGAGACGCGGCCGGTGTACTCGGCGTCCGCGTCCAGGCGCGGCGCGGCCCCGCCGACGACGAGCCTGATCGGCATCCGCTGTCGCGCGATCGCCACCGCACGGACGACGGTGTCGGTGTTGTCGCGCGGATCGGCCGAGGCGAGATGGAAGACGTACGGATCCCCGCCCGGCCCCTTTCCCGGAGAGAACACCGCGTCGAGCCCGGGGTAGATCACCCGCACGCGAAGCCCCGGCAGCGCCTCTTCCAGCTCACGTGCTGTCGCCGTCGAGCCCGCCACGACGGCGGCGGCACAGCGCAGCGACCGCTTCCAGAGCGCACGTGTGACGAGGTCGCTCCCGCGCTGGTAGACGCCTCGAGCCGCCGCGATCCGCCGCGAAGGCGTCTCGTAGAGCCAAACGATGAAGCGCCCGCCGCCCACCACCGGCAGCCGCTCGGTCGGCGTCAGCACCGCGTCGAATCGGCGCGCCGCACGCGCGAGCCCGACCTGTTCCCAGAGGACCGCAGGCCGCGTGCGAACCTCCTCCGACGGCGCCTCCAGCGACACACCAGGCCGCACGAGCGCGACAACGTCCGCTCCTCGCCGTGCGAGCGCCTCGGTTGCCCCGCGCATCACGCGCGAGATCCCCTTCCCCTGCGGCGAGACCGCCGTCGCGTCGATCCCGATCAAGCCGACGGCGGCTCCGCGGCGCTGCGCGGCCGCCGCGCGAGCGGATACCCGTAGATGAGCTGAAGCGGTGACGCGAGCAGCGACATCGCGAGCTCGCGGCGCGTCGAGAGGCGTCGCTCCCAAGTCGTGCTGGCGCGGATCGGGATCACGCCGGTGTCGAAGCGGCTCGCGTGGCCCTCGACCATGTGGTGGCTCGGCAAGCGCGCCGTCCGCTCGTCCACGAAGGGAAGGTCGGCGTCCTCGGCGCCGACGAGGCGCAGGACGCGGCGCGTCTCGGCGGCCGGGTCGCGAACGAAGTCCTCGAGCCGCAAGCGGGTAAACCTGCGCCGGCGCCGGCTGGCGAGCGCCTCTAGTTCGAGGTTCCAGAGCGTCCAGCGCGCGCCGAACGCAGGCGCCCGCGTCCGGTGGTAGTGCGGGTCGACGCTCCATGAGTACGACGTCGCTCGCGGGTCGCGGACGAGGTGGACGCCGTAGACCTCGACGCCCGGCGTGCCGTCGAGGATGTACTCGAACGTCGGCGACTTCGACGAGTCGACGACGACACAGCCCCCGGATACCTCGGCGATCGCGCGATAGAGCTTCGCGAGGTCGCTTCGGTAGGCGCGGAGCCGTTCGCGGTCCCACCCGAGGGCGATCGGGACAAGCGAGCGACCGTGGATCCATCGTCTCTCGGTCCGGAGCCGCGGCAGAGGGTCCCCGTCCGAGAACGCCGCGCGGAGGACCGAGCTCCAGAACGGGCAGTCGCCGAGCGCGACGCCGCACCCGCAGGAGTCGCTGTTCGCGATCCGCTCGCTGAGCGCGTACACCTCACCCGCCGCGAAGAGCCCGTCGACCTCGCCGAGAACGCGCGCGAGAACCGTGCTCCCGCTGTGTGCAAGGCCGGCGATGTACAGGACGCGAACGGGATCGGTCACGACGGCCTCCGACCCGACACCCTACCCGCCGCACTCCTGCGTCTCCGCTCCCGCAGCCGTCTCACGACCGGCCGCGGCAAGGCGCTCTTCGCGGCGAGCGAGAGCCAGCGCGGCGAAGCGGCGTTCCGCGGGTGGAGCGCGAGCCCCCGCAGCGCGTACCGCCGAGCCCGCGCGAGGTCGAGCCCCTCGTACGCGAACTCGGCGCCCAGCAGGTAGGCGCTCGACCGGCCTACCCGAGCCACGGGACGCGCCGCCTCGGGCAGCCGATCCGACGTGAAGAACGTCTCCGCCAAGCGCTCGTGGTCGCGCGCGAGCCGCGTCGCCGCCGTCCCGGTCGACTTCGCCTCGGAGTGGATCCGGTAGGTCGACAGCGGCGTCGGGATACGGCGCACGCGCTCCGGTGGGAACCGGAGGAAGAACTCGAAGTCGAAGAAGTACCACCCGCCCTCGTTCAGCGGGCCGATCCGCTCCCAGGCCTCGCGGCGCCAGAGCGTCGAGGGCTGCACGACGTGGTTGTCCGCGCGCCGCACCATCTCGACCACGTCGAACTCGCGCGACGCGAGGTAGCCCGTCTGGCGCGACCGCTCGTCGGTGTAGAGCGCGTCGCCGTAGACGAGCCAGAGCTCCGGGTCGCGTTCGAGCTCCGAGACCATTCGGGACACGGCGCCGGGCAACAAGGTGTCGTCGGAGTTGAGATAGCCCATGAACTCGCCCGTCGTGTGCTCGAAGCCGCGGTTCACCGCCGCCACTTGGCCCGCGTTCTCCTGCCGAGTCCACCACGCGAGGCGGTCGGCATACGGCGCGACGATCTCGGGCGACGAGTCGGTCGAGCCGTCGTCGACGACGACGTACTCGATCGGCTCGTAGTCCTGCTCGAGCACCGAGCGGATCGTCTCCTCGAGGAAAGCCGCCTGGTTGTACGACGGAGTAACGATCGAGACGAGTGGTCGGCTCACTGGCGCTCGGCGAGAATCGTGATGTGCGGGAAGTCGCTCAAGACGTCCTTCCCGAGCACCGCAACGGTGGTGTAGCCGGCAGCGCGGAGCGCCCGCGTCAAGCTCTCCTCGTCGAGCCAGAGCGAGTAGTCAAAGAGCCCGCCGGCTGGGCTCTCGGGGCTTTCGACGAAGCGCTTCCCCGTGTAGCGCTCGCCGCCCGATTCTAGTTCGGCTTCGGAGAAGAGCCGCTCTGGGTACCAGCTTGGGTCCGCCCGCTCGACATAGTGCGTGCCGAGAAAGAGCGCCGGCGCCTGCGCCGCAGTCCAGCGAAGGGCCTGGATGGGATCTCGCACGTGGTACAGGACGCCGAGGCTGAAGACCAGGTCGAACGGCCCGGCGAACGAAGCCGCCTCCTCGCCGCGCGCCAGCGCCTCGACGTCGTGCCGCACGAACTCGGTGCGGTCGAGGCCGTAGAGTTGCTTGACCCGGCGACACTTCTCGAGGTTCTCCGGTCGAGCCTCGACGGCGACGGCCGAGCGAATGCCGAGCTTGTCGAGAATGACGCTGTAGAAACCCTCGAGCGGACCCAGCTCGAGGACGCGCGCGCCGCGCACGTCGAGGAACCAGGTGAGGTACTCGAGGCGTGCTTGGCCGCCCTGCCTGACCTTGCCGAAGCGGCTTGGACGGTGGTGACGGTTCGCCAGGTGCAGCACGGCGGTTCGCCACGCGCCGCCGACGCTCGGGTCCTGAATCGGATCGACATCGCCGACCCACGACGGCGTCGGCTCGGGCGCCGCTGTCGTGATCTCGATGCCACGCGCGCGGACGAGGCGCTTGGCGATGCGCTTCATCACGCGCGGTCCCCGAGCACCTGCTCGTAGAGCTCGACGTAGCGCCGCACCTGCAGGTCGACGGTGAACTCCTGCTCGGCGATCTCGCGGCAGCGCGCTGCGTAGCGATCGTGGTCTTCGAGGACGACGGCGAGGCCGCGCGCCAGGTCGTCCACGTCGCCGAAGCGCGCTTGGTAGCCGGTCTCCTCGGTGACCACGTCGGTGACTCCACCGCGGTCGAAGGCGACGCAGGGGGTGCCGCAGGCGATCGACTCGATCGCGGTCTGCGTGAGCGCGTCGGCCACGGTGGGCACCGCCAGGACGTCCGCGGCCGAGTACGCCTGCGCGAGCACGTCGTCGTCGCCGATCGATCCGAGCCATACCGTCTCGACGCGCCGCGGGATCTCTCCGGCACCCGCGAGCGCGAGCAGCGGAGGATCTTCCATCCGGGCCAGGGCCTCTTCGAGCAGGTGCAGGCCCTTTCGGGGCTCGTTCAGATCGGACGCGGAGAAGAGGACGAGCGGCCGGTCCTCCGGCAGGCCGAGCCGCCGGCGCGCGTCGGCCTTCGGCGTCGGCCGGAAGACGTCGGTGTCCACTCCGTGCGGGATCCGGTGCATCGGGAAGCGCGCGAGCAGCGGACTGGCCCGCGCGAGCTCGAGCATCCAGTGCGACGGGACGATGATCGTCAGCCGCGACCGTTCGTAGACGCCGCGCTTCAGCCGCCAGAGCAGCGCCGTCGTGTCGCGGCGCAGGCGCGGGTACTCGCCGAGGTACGGGCACGACCCGCAGCCGTGGCGCCAGCGCTCGCAGTCGAGGGAGTAGGCGACATGTCCGGTGTAGGCCCACTGGTCCTGGAGGAGCCAGACCACCGGCCGCCTTCGCGTGAGGACCGGCAGCGCCGTGTAGCTGAAGTAGCTCCCGTGCAGGTTGTGGAGCTGGACGACGTCGGCGGCGCGGAACCACGGGTCGCGCGCGACGCCGAACGACGACGGGTAGAACGCGTACTGGAGGTCGAGCCGATCGAGCGCCGCGCCGAAGGCGCGGTCGGCCGCGCGCCACGCGTCGTTCCGCTTGATCCGCCGGATGTCCCGGTCGGCCGTGACCTTCCGGCCCACGAGCATCCGGGACACGTGGCCCTGCTCCTTCAGGCCGCGGTGCACCTTGTAGGCGGTGCGCGCGGCCCCGCCGGCGGCGTCGGATTCGCTGATGTGCAGGACGTTCAACGGCATGGGCCGCGGCTAGATGCTTGGCCGGTGACCGGCGTGCGCGTGGGGACGGGTGCCGGTCAAGCATCTAGCATAGGCAGGTGCCCGAGCGGCCCCGCACCCCTGTCCTCTTCGTCCACCACCGGAGCGAGCTCGGCGGCGCGCCGGCCAGCCTCTCGTACCTGATCCGCGAGCTCGACGACGAGCAGTTCGAGGCGCACATCTACTGCCCGCCCGGTCCGGCGGCTGAGCTCTTCCGGCAAGCGGGCGCGAAGGTCCACACCGGTCCGGTCGCGGGCTTCACCCACATCTGGGCGTCGACGTACCGCGGCCGCCGCTGGCTGCTCTTCCTGCGCGAGCTCGGGCTGCTGCCGTCACACGTGCTGCGCTTCCGGCGAACGCTCCGCCGGCACCGCTTCGAGCTCGTCCACTTCAACGACTCGCCGCTGATCCCGGCCGCGTGGCTCGCGCGGCGCGAGTCGCTCCCGGTCGTCTGGCACCTGCGCTCGGCGCTCCCCGACGGTGGCGGCGACCGGCGCTCGGAGCTCGTCCGCTCGGCGATCCGCCGGCTCGCGACCGAGTCGATCGCGATCAACCACGACGTCGCGGGCGTCTTCGGCGTCGGCTCGACCGTAGTGCCGAACTCGGTCGACCTCCAGCGCTTCCGGCCCGGCGAGCCCGAGCAGGCGAAGGCAGCGCTCGGCCTGCCGAAGGACCGGCCCGTCGTCTCGTACTTCGGCTTCATCTACCCGTCGAAGGGCTTTCGGGAGTTCATCGAGGCGGCCGCCTCCCTGCGGGACGAGGGGCTCGACGCGAGCTACCTGATCGTCGGCGGCGCCGTCCGCGGCCAGGAGTTCTTCCAGACCGTCGTCGGCCGGAGCCTCCAGCTCGCCGACCTGACCCGCGACTACGAGTCCGAGGCGAACGCGCTCGTCGAGGAGCTGGGCCTTTCGGACGACGTCCGCTTCATCCCGTTCACGCAGGACACGGCCGGGCTGTACCAGGCCTCCGACGTCGTCGTCGCGCCGTCGCAGGGGCCGGAGCTCGGGCGGCCGGTGATCGAGGCGGCGGCGAGCGGCGTCCCCGTCGTCGCGTCGGGGTCGCGTACGGGCGGCGGGGTCGTCGTACCCGGCGAGACGGGCATCCTCGTGGAGGACTTCAGCGCGGAGACGCTCGCGGCGGCGGTCGCCGAGCTCCTGCGCCACGAGGGCAGTCGGCGCTCGCTCGGCCACGCCGCCCGCGCCCACGCGGAGCGCAACTTCGACCCGGGCAAGAACGCGCGCCGGATCGAAGGGATCTACCGGCGAATCCTCCCGACCCGCGACCGGATCCCGATCCTCTACGTCCACCATCGGCCGCAGCTCGGCGGCGCGCCGTCGAGCCTCGCGCAGCTGATCCGCCACCTCCATCCGCGCTTCGAGCCGCACGTCTTCTGCCCGGAGGGCCCGGCCGCCGAGCTCTTCGCGGAGGCCGGCGCGACCGTCCACACAGGAGACGTGTCCATCTTCGCCCACGCCTGGGACAGCCCGTACGAGGGCCTGCGCTGGCTCGTCCTCGGTCGTGAGGTCGCCGCGCTTCCGCCGCACCTGCGCCAGCTCGAGCGGCTGATGCGCGAGCACCGCTTCCCGCTCGTCCACCTGAACGACTCGCCGCTCCTGGCCGCCGCGTGGGTGGCGCACCGGAACGGCGCGAAGGTGGTCTGGCACCTGCGCTCGGCACTGGCGGGCGAGGGACGCGACCGGCGGAGCCGCGCGATCGCGGCGCTGATGGAGAAGTGGGGCGACGCTGCGATCGCGATCGACCGCGACGTCGCCGCGCGGTTCCCGATCCGGCTCCCGCTCACGATCGTCCACAACAGCGTCAGCCCGCCGGCGCCGGCCTCGAACGGCGACTCGCGGAAGGGTTCGCTGGGCCTTCCGGAGGACCGCGTCGCCGTCGGCTTCGCCGGGTTCGTGCGGCGGCAAAAGGGCTGGCCGGAGCTCGTCTCGGCGGCCGAGATCCTCGTCGACGAGGGCGCGCCCGCGCACTTCGTGATCATGGGCGGCGGCGTTCGCCCGCCCGAGTACTTCCGCACCGTCCGGGGCCGTGCGCTCGCCGCTGCGAACCTGCTCACCGACGAGGAGTCCGCGATCAAGGAGCTCGTGGCCGCGAAGCAGCTCGCGCCGCACTTCTCGTTCTTACCGTTCACGGCCGAGACCGGCGAGATCTACAGCGCGCTCGATGTCGTGACGTTCCCGAACCAGGGCGTCGGGCTCGGCCGGCCGGTGCTCGAGGCGGCGACGTACGGGAAACCGGTCGTGGCGTCGGGCTCGACCGACGGCGCCGGCGTGCTGCTCCCGAACCGGACGGGGCTGTTGCTGGACGACGCGAGCCCTCGCGGCATCGCCACGGCGCTCCGGCTTCTGATCGCCGACGCGGAGTTGCGCCGCCGGCTCGGCGAGGCGGCGGCCGAGCACGCGCGCCACCGCTTCGACCCGGCCGCGAACGCCCGCGCTGTGGAGGACGTGTACGACTCGCTGCTCGGCGTCGACCGGGCGGCCGGCGCCGCCGCCGGGAACGGCCGCGCCGCCGTGGCCGCGCTCGCTTGACGCGCCTTCTCCTGCTCACGCCGTCGGAGCTGACCCGCGACCCGCGCGCGCGCCGAGCGGCGCTCGCCGCGCTCCATCGGGGTCTGACCCCGGTTGGCCTTTCGGGACAAGTCTCGGGGGCCGAGCCCCTGGAGCTCGACGGCGTGCCGGTCGCTCGGCTGCGTCGGGAACGCGTGGCTCCGGGCTTGCGAGCCGCGGGGCTGGGCGGGATGAAGCGCGAGGGGGCGGTGGTTCGCGAGGCGCGCGGTTTGTACCGGCTCGCCCGGCTCGCTCGGATGACGCGCGGTCTCTATCGCACCGGCCGGATCCTCGGCCGCTTCGACGTCGTGCACGCGAACGACCTCGACACGCTGCCGGCCGCGTGGCTCCTCGCGCGCGCGTCCGGCGCGCGGCTCGTCTACGACGCGCACGAGCTCTACACCGACCAGGAGCCGGATCCGCCGCGACTCCATCGCACGGTCGTACGGGCGCTGGAGGGCGCTTTGGCGCGGCGCGCGGACGCCGTCGTGACCGTGAGCGAGCCGATCGCGGAGGAGCTGCAGACGCGGCTACGGCTCGGCGCGCAGCCCGTCACGGTGCTGAACGCGCCCGAGCGCGACGAGACCGAGCCGCCGCCGCGCCCGGACGGGCCGCTGCGCGCGATCTACCAGGGCGCGATGGGGCCGGGGCGGCCGCTCGAGGACCTGCTGGTCGCGGCGGAGCATGCGCCCGCCGTGCAGTTCACGCTCCGCGTGGCCGGCGCCGACCAGGACGCGCTCCGCGAGGCCGCCGCGCACCTCCCGAACGTCGAGGTCGTCGCCCCGGTCGCGCCGACCGACCTCGTGCGAGCCCTGCGCGGCTACGACGTCGGCCTGATCATCAACCGCCCGGCCACGCGGAACGACGAGCTCGTCTTCCCGAACAAGCTCTTCGAGTACCTGATGGCCGGCCTGGCCGTCGCCGTCCCGCGGCTGCCGGGAATGACGCCGCTCGTCGAGGCCGAGGGCGTCGGGGTGACGTACGATCCCGGTCGTCCGGAGCTGCTGGGCGAGGCGCTAGCCGGACTCGATCTCGGACCCGTCGCCGAGATGCAGGCGAGGGGGCGGAGCCTTGCACTCGAGCGACTCAACGCCGAGATGCAGGCGGAGATCCTCGCAGCCGTCTGGAAAAGCCGTGGCGTAAAGGGCGACTAGAATGTCGCACCACCGGCGGCTAGGCCTGAGGAGGTGGACACGATCCGAATCGAGCGGCGTAATTCGTCGACGGTGCGCCTCCCGCGCGTGGAACCTGGCGAGGCGATCGTCTTCACACGATACGGCGAGGAGCGCAGCGTCGCCATGAACCCCGTGGACTTCCACCGCCTTCTCGCCCTCGAGAGCGCCTTCGACGCGCTGACCGACGAGGATGGGCCGGCGGTCGACGATCTCGTGCGAAAGGCGCACGAGCTCGAGGACACGCCTGGCGAACCACTCGAGGACGCGGAGGCGATCGAAGCTTTCCTCGGCCGGTGAGCCCTGCCGGGGCGTCGTGCCTCGCAGGCTCCGTCCGCCGGGCGATCGCGCCATACGCCCCGCAGCCGCCGTTCCGTCTCTACGCCGGCGAGAACCGGCCGCCGATCACTGCGGGCGCCAAGGAGATCATCGCCGCGTCACGAGAGGGCGGCGATACCGAGCTGACTACCTCGTCCCGGCGAAGGTGCGGCCGATCCTGATCGTGGCCGACCCGCCCGCCGGACCCCTGCGCGAGGTGCTCGCGCTGCGGCTTCTGCGTCTCCACCGCCTCCTTCCGAACGAGCAGGATCTCGTCCGTCGACAACGCCATTCGCGTCTCTTCCACCTCTCGCCCCAAGCGTTTTGCCCTTCCCGAGGAGAGCGCCGCGATGGTGACGGCCCTGCTGCGCGTCCACGTAGATGCGTGTGCGTCCGACTCACTCGGGACGCTGGGCGGAGACGACCGCGCGATCCTCGGCGAGCTCATCATCAGGCACTACGGCTTCGACTCCCCGGTCGCCCCACGCGCGCGACGGTGAGCGAACGGCGCCTGAGGAGGACTGCTAGTCGAGCCGCCTTCGCCGCGACCGACCGGTCCCAGTGGCACGGGTGGACGAGGACGATCGTGCGCTTGCCGGGCTCGAGGTGGAGGTCGGCCGGATGGGCGCGGCGGCCGTCCACGAACGCCGAGTCCGAGAAGTACTCGTCGCGTGGCACGTGGTACGCCTCGTACTCGAGGCCGAACTCCGCCGGGTCGAGCTTCTGCGGCACCTCGGTCGACGGGAAGCCCGGCACCGGCTCGTCCCAGCCGCGGAAGACGTAGTTGTTGTGGAAGCCGAGCCGGTGGCACCACGGCGAGCCGTGAGCCGCGGCGCCGACGACGTCGATCCCGCCGCGGCGCAGGCGCGCGAGGGCCTGGCGGAGGTACGCGCCGGCGTCGATCCCCTCGAGGCGTTGGAGCGTGACGAGATCGTTGTGGAACCCGACCTCGTGGCCGAGCCCCTGGAGTCGGTGCAGCTCGTCGACGAGCCCCGGGTCGTTCCAGTACGGCGCCGTGTGGAGCACGAAGTAGGTCGCGCGCAGGCCACGGTCGTGCTCGAGCCGCGCGAGCTCGAGGGCGCTGTCGAGCCGCGAGTCGACGTCGTGCCTGAGCGCGAGGTCGCCCTCGCCGCGCGCGAAGTCGCGCATGGGAGCCACGACGCGGCCGCCGAGCCGGTCGAGGAACCGCGCGTACTCCGCGTAGATGAACCGCCGCTCGACGAGCGGGAAGAGCAACCGGCTCGAGAGCGGCTCCTTCAGCTGTGATACCAGGCCGTCCAGCCCCTGCTCGTCTTCGCCAGGAAAACGACCCGGGCGCTGGCGGGAAGCTGCACGCGCGCCAAGCTCAGCGCGACGGCCCACGATCGGTCGACGATCCTCGCCGGGCAGATGCTGAGCGCGAGCTTGCGGAGAGGTCGCGCGAAGGCTCGCTCGGGCGCGTACGGAAGCCGGATCACGCCTTCGATCTCGTAGGTCCGCGCGTTGATCGGAACGGGCTCGCCCATGTCGGTCAGGCCTTTGTAGAGCGACGGCATCTGCCGGCGGAGCGCGGCGAGGACGGCTTCGACGTCGTGCGGTCCGCCGGGGAGCGCGGACGCGGGACACGACGAGGCGCGAGCCGAGACGATCGGCTCGCCGCCCCCCGCTCCGATGAGAGGGAGCGACATCGCCGCGACGAGCAGCACCGCGCGCATGCCGCCCACCCTACGGCAGCCGCCAGAACTCGCCGACGAGCCCGAGCCGGTCGAGGATCGCCTGGCTCTCGTCGCGCGGGCGCGGTCGCCAGTCCGGATCAAGCCGGTCGCTCCACCAGGCGAACGCGAGCTCGCACGTCTTGCCCGCGCCGATCGTCGCTCCCGGCTCGCGCCCGCCGAGCCACCGCTCTACGTGCTCCTCCGACCGGAAGAGGTTGATCGTGCTTCAGGTGAAGACGATGTCGTGCCACCAGCGCCCGGCGGGCACGAGCAGGTGGACGACGTGCTCGTCGGGCTCGGCGCGGCCCGCGCGAACCGCGATCTCGATCGGCTCGCCGCAGTCGGGGCACGCGGACGAGATCTCGCCGTCGGAGCCGAGCGCGACGCACACGCCGAATGCATCCCACGCGCAGTTCGCGAACCACGAGCGACCGCCCGTGCGGACTCGGTGCGGCGTCGGGACGGCCGAGAACGGCGCCGCCATCCGGAGCTCACCGGTCGGGTCGAGGACGAGCGCGTGCTCGTCATGGAGGCGCCGCCAGCTCGCCGCGAGCTCTGCCGGTTCGATGCCCGCTTCCGCCGCGAGCTCCGCGAGCCGCGGCGCACGGCCGAGCTCGACGAAGCGCCGGTAGGTGAGGTTGCGGAGCTCGCGGTCGCGCTCGTCCATTCGGAGGATCATTGCCCTTCGAGCTGTGCCGTGACGACGAGGCCCGTGACGTGGCCGCCGCGCGCGGTCGCGAGCAGCGTCGGGACGAAGTGCCGGTCCGGGACGCGCGAGAGGCGGACGACGAGCCACCAGCCGTCGACGGGCCGGATGCCGCGCAGGAACCGCTTCCGGTGCGCGTGCGGGTAGAGCCTGCGCAGCTTCGCGACCGAATCGCCGACCCGGAGGCCGCGGCCGGTCCGCCACCGGCGGCCGGTCGCGAACGCGCTGTCGAGGACGATCCGGCCGGCCGCGGCGCACGGCCCGCGCGGCGGCACCGGGCCGTAGGTGCCGAAGACCATCCGCAGGCGAAGCTCCCGCCATGTGACCGAGGCGAAGCTGCGGAATCCCGGGACGCGACCGCACGACGACGGCACGCCGAGCGCCCTGATCGCGCCCGCGAGCGTCGGGTCGTTCGACGCCTCGAAGCTCGCGATCCGCGCGCCGAGCGCGACGTCGATCCGCGTGTCGAGCGGACGGCAGCGCGTGAGGTCGCGCGGGATCTGGAGCACGCAGGGCGGGTCGACCGAGCCGACGTAGACGATCCGCCACCGGCCGCGGCCCTTCTTCAGGACGGTCAGTCCGTTCCGCCCGTAGACCGAGCAGCGCCCGCCGCGCCGCTCGCCGCGCGGATACGTGCCGCCGACCCACGCGTAGCGCCCGCTCCGCGAGACGCGGATGTCGAGGCTCAGGCATTGCGACGGCGTCGCCCGAATGTCGGCCGGGAGCGCGGCGACGATCGCAGCGCGCTCGCCCGCAGTTGGCCTGCGCGCCGAGGCAGCTGGCACAACCACGAGTGTCAGGAGAAGGACGGCGACGCCGCGCATCTCGAAGACTGTGCCGGAAGTGTGGTGAACGAGCCTCTCCGTGCGAGCACCGAAGGTCCTCGTCGCCACGGCGTGGTGCGGGCCGAGCACAAGCCCGAGTCAGGTCACCTCTTGGGAGGCTGTGACGGCGGGAGGAGTTCCTCCGCGATCGCGAGGAGCGCGTCCTGCGGGTTGTCCTGAACCGTCCCCGCTACGTATGTGCCCTTCTGGTCGAAGGCGCGGAGCATCCAGGCACCTCCTTCTGAGAGCTTGAGCCACCGCAGCGCGAAACCCGCATCGTCCAAGTTCCCGATCACGATCTCGGGTTTGACGACTTCGATTTGCGGTGCGGGCGCGCCTAAACGCACCGTCGCGGGCGAAACCTGGATCACGAGGTCCGCTTGCGGGACGATCGAAGCGGACAGGGTGATCGCGTAGTTGCGTGCAGTCGAGCCACAGTTCGGGCAGGGAATCCGGTGCTCGGGTGGCGTGTTCGGCGGCTCGGCGAGTAGCGAGAGGCAGCTCGCGCAGCGGACGACGCGCTCGCTCACCTCGTCCTGGGCATCACTCGGCTGGTCCGGCTCGATCACCTGGCGGCGAACGTAGCGGTCCCCGGCAAGGATGCTGTTGAGCTGCACCGGGGCAGAAAGCTACGGGCCGCAATTGGAACCGGCCGGAACAACCTGGACGAAGCTGGCCGTTATCGCTAGGTGTAGTCGTTGATCGGCTCGTTCTGCCGCGCCTGGGCGAGGCTTCGCTTTGTCGGATCCTGCACCTCGATCGGAGGTGAGCCGTGGCGGGTGATGGACGAGCGCCAGATGTCGAGGATCGGCGCCGCGTCGTCGGGAGCCTTCAGACTGGGGAACGGCCGGGTCTTTCGCCTGCGCCAGTACCTGTGCAGCAACCCCTCTCTCTCCTTGGTCAGCGCAATGTCGCGCCGCGCTTGCCGCTCCTGATCACGGTACTCATGCAGCGCCTTCTCCTTGAGGTGGGCGATCGCCGTCGCGTGCGTGCTGCTGTAGAAGAGGTTCTCCTTGTTCATCTCCTCGGTCGTTGCGTGGATGGCTCTTCGCAACTCCACTGTGCGATCGGACACCCATGAGGAGAGATCCTCATCGCGCTCGCCTACGAACCGATCATGGGAGTTGATCTCGCCGCGTGCGTTCCAAAACCGAGCGCCGAATGCGATCACGGCGGTCGTGAGGCTGCCTACCGCACCGCCGAGAATCGCCACGAGCCACGTCGTCATCTACCTACAAGGCTAGGACAGACATCTGATGCAGCACTGAGGGCGCCCCGGTCTCGATCGCTCGTCACGGGCAGAGCGGCAGACGCGACGCATCTGAGGCGCTCCCGAGCCTGAGCCTTCACGATTCCCGAACCCGCTGCTGCGATCATTCCGAGCATGTGCGGGATCTGCGGGATCGTCGCGCTGGGGCGGCCGCCGGAGACCGCGAGCGTCGCGCGCATGGCGGCCGAGCTCGACCACCGCGGCCCCGACGGCGACGGCTCGTTCACCGCCGAAGGCGTCGCGCTCGGGTTCCGCCGGCTCGCGATCATCGACCTCTCGGACGCGGGCCTGCAGCCGTTCGCGAGCGACGACGGCGCGCTCCAGATCGTCCACAACGGCGAGGTCTACAACTACCGAGAGCTGCGCCGCGAGCTGGGGGCGAAAGGTCACACCTTCCGCAGCGCGACCGACACCGAGGTGATCCTCGCCGCCTACCGCGAGTGGGGCGATCGATGCGTCGAGCGCTTCAACGGGATGTGGGCGTTCGCGCTCTGGGACGGGCCGCGGCGGCGGCTGTTCTGCTCGCGCGACCGCTTCGGGGTCAAGCCGTTCTACTACCGCTTCGACGGCGGGCGGTTCGTCTTCGCGAGCGAGCCGCGCGCGTTTCGCGGCGACCCCGAGACGCGGCTCCAGCCGAACCCGCGCGCCGTCCGCGACTACCTCGACCAGGCATACCTCGACCACACCGAGGAGACCTTCTTCGCCGGGATCCGGAAGCTCCCGCCGGCGCACTCGCTCGTCGTCGACGAGAGCGGTCTCCGGCTCGAGCGCTACTGGTCGCTGGAGGAGCGCGACCCGCCCAGCGGCGACGCGACCGACGCGCTGCGCGAGCTCTTCCTCGACTCGATCCGCCTTCGGCTGCGGAGCGACGTCCCGGCCGGGACAGCGCTCTCGGGCGGCCTCGACTCGTCGGCGATCGCGGTCACCGTCGACCATCTGCTCCGGACCGAGAAGGAGAACGCGGTCGCGGTCGGCGCGCGCCAGCGCACGTTCACGGCCTACTTCGACGTGCCCGGATTCGACGAGCGGCCGTTCGCAGAGGCGGTCGTCGGCCGGACGGAGGCCGAGCCGCACTGGATCACGTTCGGGCCGGACGAGCTGGCCGCGGACCTGCCTGCGATCGTCGAGGCGCAGGGCGAGCCGTTCGGGTCGACGTCGATCTGCGCCGGCTGGTACGTGATGCGCGAGGCGCGGCGCGCCGGCGTGACGGTCATGCTCGACGGGCAGGGCGGCGACGAGGTGCTGGCCGGCTACCGCGCGCACCTCGGGTTCCGGCTCGCCGACCTGCTCGCGGCCGGGCGACTCCGCGAGCTCGGCGGCGAGCTGCGGAGCTTCCACGGCGTCCACAGCGCATCCGCGCTCCTCACGACGATGTCGCGGCCGTTTGCCCCCGAGGCGCTGACGCGGCTCGTCCGGTCGCGCACGCGAGGCGCCGGCGCGCTCGTCCACCCGGACCTGCGAGGGCTGGAGTCGCCCGCCGCCGCCAACGGCTCTGCGCCGTTCCCGGACCGTCTGCGACGCCACCAGCAGCTGATCCTCACGCGCCGCGGGCTCCCGGAGCTCCTCCGCTACGAGGACCGCAACTCGATGGCGCACGCGATCGAGGCGCGCGTGCCGTTCCTCGACTACCGGATCGTGGAGCTCTGCTTCTCGCTCCCCGGCGGGGAGCTGATCAGCGGCGGTCGGACGAAGGACGTGCTCCGGCGCGCGCTCGGCGACCTGCTCCCGCCCACCGTGCGAGACCGGCGCGACAAGCTCGGCTTCGTAACACCGGAGCGGCTCTGGCTGCGTGGGAAGCTCGGCGAGCTGGCCGGCGATGTCTTCGCGTCGCGGGCCTTCGCGGAGCGTGGGTTCGTCGACGCGGCCGCCGCGCGGCGCCGGCTCGAGCGCCACCGGCGCGGCGAGGTCGAAGCCGGGATGGAGCTCTGGCGCGCGCTCAACCTCGAGCTGTGGGCTCGCGCGTGCCTCTGAAAGTTCTCTTCCTGACGACGAGCTACCCGTCGGCCGAGTCGCCGGTCGACGGCGTGTTCGTCCGCGAGCACGCGCGAGCGGCGGCGCTGGCGGGCGCCGAGGTACGGGTCGTCCACCTCCAGCGCACTTCCGGACGCGGCCTCTACGAGCTCGTCCCGGAGGACGACGACCCGCCGCTCGTCCGCGTCCGCTACCGCCGCTTCGGGCGGCCGCTGAGCTACGTGGCGTTCGCGGCCGGCGCGCGGGCGGCGGCCGGCGCTCCGGACGTCGTCCACGCCACCTCGCACCTCGCCGCGCTCGCGGCGCTCGGGCTGCGAAAGCCGCTCGTCTACTCGGAGCACTGGAGCGTGTTCCTGCCCGACAACCCAGCGCGGCTTCCGGCGCCGATGGCTCGCGCGGCCCGGTTCGCGCTCGAGCACGCGCAGCTCGTCCTGCCGCCGAGCGAGGCGATGCGCGCGGCCCTCGCCGCGCAGGCGCCGCGGGCGCGGCTCCGGGTCGTGCCCAACGTCGTCGACGACGAGCTGTTCCGGCCTGGGCGCGGCCAAGGCGGCGAGCGCCGGCTCCTCACCGCGGGCCTCCTCGGCGCTAACGGCGCTAAGGGCGTCGACTACCTCCTCGACGCGGTCGCGCTCCTGGCGCGCGAGCGGAACGGCTTCCGGCTCGACGTCGTCGGCGACGGCGAGCTTCGCGGCGACTACGAGGCGCAGGCGCGGCGGCTCGGCGTCGACCCGATCGTGGAGTTCCACGGCTTCCGGCCGAAGCCGGAGCTCGCCGAGGCGATGCGCCGCGCCGACCTGTTCGTCCTCGCGAGCCGGTTCGAGAACAACCCGTGCGTCGTCCTCGAGGCGATGGCGAGCGGGCTGCCGGTGGTCGCGACGCGCGTCGGCGGGCTGCCCGAGCTCGTCGACGAGGGAAGCGGCCTCCTCGCCGAGCCGCGCGACCCGGCCAGCATCGCGGCTCGGATCGGCGAGGCGCTCGACCGGCTCGACGCGTTCGACCGCGAAGCGATCGCCCGGCGCGCGCGGGAGCGCTACGGGCGAGAGGCGGTCGGGAAGCTCCTACTGACGGCGTACGAGGACGCGCAGCGCGAGGCCGGCACGCCGGCGCCGTAACGCCTCGCGCAGAAGCGCGCGGCGCTCCGCGCGGTCGGCGTCGCGGCCGATCGCCCGCAAGAGCACCGGCTCGCGCCACAGCTCGTCCCGCAGCCGCTCGCGGCTCGCGACGCGCTCCTCGACGCGGCTCCGGGTGACCGCCCCCGGATGCTCGCGGTACCGGTAGAGGACCTCCGGGATCGCGCCAAGCTCCCACTCGCGCGCGATCCGTCGCCAGAGGTCGTAGTCCTCGTTCGCGCCGTAGTCGACGCGGTAGCGACCGGCGCGCGAGACGGCCTCGGCACGCACCGCGACGGCGCCGTGGGCGAACGGGTTTCGCAGCAGGAGCCGCCGGCGGAGCGCCGCGTCGTCGTCCGGGAGCACGATCGTCGAGCCGCCGCCCAGCGTCTCGACGCCGACGACGACCAGGGCGACGCGTGGCCGCCCGTCCAGGTACGCGACCTGCTGCTCGAGCCGCTCCGGGAGCGAGACGTCGTCGGCGTCCATCCGCGCGAGGAGCGGCGCCCGCGCCTCGGCGACCGCACGATTCAGGGCGGCGACGAGCCCGAGCCGCTCCTGCCACACCACCCGCACGCGCTCGTCCCCGACCGCTTTCAGGATCGCAGGCGTCTCGTCCTCCGAGCCGTCGTCGACGACGATCAGCTCGAAGTCGCGGAGCGTCTGCGCAAGCACGCTCTCGAGCGCCTCGCGGAGGAACGCGGCTCCGTCCCGCACCGGCAGGAGGACGCTGATCCGCGGCGTCATCGCAGGAGGTGCGACTCCCAGAACTCGGGGTCGTGGGCCCGCCACTTGTGGCAGCCGAAGGGAAGGCGGCCACCGTTCGCCTCGAGACAGAACCGCGGCGCGCGCTCGAAGGCGAACCCGACTGCGATCTCCGCGGGCGGGATCCGGAAGCCTGGGGCGATCCGCGGCGCCTCCTCCGACCAGAACTTGTCCTCCCAGACGTGGCGGTCGCGCCAGAGCTGCCGCCAGCGCCGCGGCTCGCGGGCAACGCGGCGGGCGACCGCTCCGACCTGGCGGGCCGCGACACCCGCGCGCACGGTCGGCCGCCGAGCCGCCTCGCAGACGCGGAGGAAGCTCTCGACGCGCCGCAGCGAGAGCCCGCCGTTCCCGACCCCGGCGAAGAAGAGGCTCCCGTCGGCGGCCGCTCGCACCCACGGCGCGCCGACGTAGTCCCATTCGGACGTGCACCAGCGCTCGAGGTCGTCCGACAGGACGAGGCAGTCGAGCTGGTGCACGAGGACGTGCTCGTAGCGGTCGAACCGCCGATAGAGCTCGTCGCCCTGCATGAGCCGCGAGTAGTCGCGGTGCGTCCGGAAGTGACGGTCGGCGAGCCGCACGGGCTCGAGATCCGGCAAGTCGAGGTCGAGGCTCTCGGGGAGGAAGACGTACGCGTCGTACGCGCCGAGGTAGGTGCGGAGGTGCCGGAGCGAGATCTCCTCGTCCGGCTGGAGCCGCTCCCGAAACGCGGGGACGAGGATCGCGACCGATGCGGTCAGGGCGCGATCACCTCGTACGGCTCGTCCTCCGAGATCACGTTCGTCTTGAGCATGTTCCCGCCCTCGTCGAGCGGCAGCTCGAAGCCGCGCGGTACGACGAAGTCCTCGAATGCGGGCGCCGGACGGGCGTCGGCGAACCGCGCGAGCTCATTCTCGTCCCAGATGCGGTAGTAGAACGGCGGCTCGGGCGGCGGCGCGTAGCGCCCGTAACGGCGGTCGCCGAAGCGCACGCGCGCCTTCGTCCCGCGCGGATCGGTCACGACGTCGGCGACGACCGGCATGCGGATCATGAAGGCCTCGAGGCCGAGACCGGACGCGCGCCAGCGCTCGATCATGTCCGTCTCGGCGCCGAGCCCCGAGTCCTCCATCGACGCACGCTCGGGCCGGACGCGCCACGGCCCGAGGCGGCGCCGCAGCTCGGTCTCCACGAACGTGACGATCCCAGCGCCGCCGATCGGCTCGCGCCGGTCGCCGAAGCCGAGGAAGAGCTCGCCCGACGAGGAGCGGAGGCGCCGGTAGCGACGGGGCCACGGCAGCTCGACCGACCGGAAGCGCGCGCGCCCGAAGTAGCGCCGGAGCGTCAGCCGCCGCTGGGCGTCGAACTGGACGTGGCCCACCTCGGGCCGGAGCGCGATCTCCGCGAGGTCGCGAAGCCACTCGCCGCGGCGCACGAACTGGACATCCTCGGGCAGCATCATCAGGCACTCGCCGCGGGCGCGCTCGACGATCTCGTTCATCGCCTCGGCGTGCGTGCAGTCCCGAAAGACCTTCTCGTCGACGAAGTCGAGGCTCTCGACGTACTCGCGCAGGCCCGGCTCGACCGAGTCGCCGTCGACGACGATCCACTGCACCCGCGGGTACCGGACGCACTCGCGCGCCGACTCCATCAGCGCACGCAGGTAGTGCAGCCGGTTGAAGCTGACGACGCCGATCGTGACGAGCGGGTCGCTCATGCGGCAGCGAGCGCCTCGAAGACGGCGCGGTGGCGCTCGAGCCACGGCCGCAGGTCGAACCGCTCCGCCCGTGCGCGCGCCGCGGCCGACAGCTCCTCGAGCCTCGCGGCGCACTCCAGCACCGCGGCGGCGAGTGCCTCGGGCTCGGGCGGGTGGTCGCGCTCCCAGTCGAGCGGCGCCTCGACGCCGGCGCCCGCGTCGCCGACGAGCTCCGGCGTCCCCCCGCTCGCGGAGTGGACGACCGGGAGCCCGCACGCGAGCGCCTCGAGCACGATGCCCGGGCAGGGGTCGTTGTACTTCGTGTGCAGCAGCAGGTGCGCGCGGCCGAGCAGCGCCGGCGCGTCCGCTTGCGTGTACGGCCCCGCGAGCTCGACTCGCCCTTCGAGCACCGGCCGGCGCAGCAGCTCGTCGGCCTCGCGCCGGACGACCGCCGGGTCCGGGTCCCACGACAGGCGCCCGGTCACGAGCAGCCGCCACTCCGCGGGGAGGCGCTCCAGCGTGTCGAGCGCGATCGAGAGCCGGTAGCGCTGGTACTGGTTGCCGCCGAGGAGCAGGGTCGGCCGCTCGTCACGCCGCTCAGGCGGGACGAAGCGGCGCGTGTCGACGGGGTTCGGCAGCACCTCGGCCGGCCCGGTGCGAGCGCCGAGGAACCGCTCGGACGAGACGCGGCAGAACTCGCTCTGGAAGAAGACGTGGTCGGCGGCGTGCAAGCAGCGCGCGAGCGGGCGGTTCACCCGCTCCCAGCCCGGGCCGTGCCAGCCGGGGTACGCGACGCCGTCCTGGTTCCAGACGACGCGCGCGCCGCGCGCGCGAGCCGCCTCCACGAGCCGGTCGGCGTGCGGCGGCAGCGCGCTCGAGACGAGGTAGAGGACGTTGAAGGCGTCCGCCGGCGGCCACTCCTCCGCCAGCGCTTGGAGCTTCACCGTCCCGCCGTGGACGGGTCGGTCCTGCGGCGGGATCGGCCGGCCGTACCCGACCGCGACGGCTCCGCGGGGGGCGACCTCGAGCCGCCGTCGTTCGAGCGCTGCGTCGATCGCCACCCGAGCGTCGACCGCAGCGCGCCGGAGCGACCGGAGCAGGCGCCTCACGCGAGGCCCATCGCCGCCAGGTACCGGTCCGCGACCTCGACGAGCGGCACGAGCGAGATCCGCGCGCGCAGCCCCTCCCACTCCGCAGCCGCGCGCGCCGCGAGCTCCGGGACCTCGCCCGGGTCGTCGAAGCCGAGGCCGCCCTCGCCGGCCAGCTCGGGATGGCCGCCGCTCCTCGCGTAGAGCGCGGGCAGGCCGCACGCGAGCCCTTCGAGGAGCGCGTTCGAGCAGGGATCGTTGAGGCTCGGCGCGAGGTAGACGTCGTGCGCGCGCAGGAGCTCCGCGAGCTCGCGCGACGGCTGCGGCGGGACGACATGCACGCCGTCGAGCGCGACCTGCGTCCGGCCGACGAAGGTGAGCTCGAACCGAGCCGGGTCGAGGTCGCGAGCGATCCCGGCGAGCGCCCCGGCGCCCTTGCGCGGGTTGTCCGACCAGCTCGTCGCGATCAGCCTCAAGCGGCCGCGCGGCGGCTCGCGCGACGCCGGGAAGAAGAGCTCGGGATCGACGGCGTTCGGGATCACGACCGGGTCGCGCAGCTCGATGCCGAGTTCCCGGTGCGCCTCGAGGCTGTACCGCGACTGGAGGATCGTCGCGTCGGCGTACGCGTGGTTCAGCTCCACGATCCGCTCGTCGGCGCCGTCGTCGGCGCCGCGGTAGAGACGGATCGGCCCGTCGACGCGGTGGACGACGCGCGCGTCCCCGGGTGGCACGCCGTCCACGAGGTACGCGTGCAGGAGGACGGCTCGCGCGCGCCGCGGCAGGCGACCGGCCGAGACGCGGAGGCCGCGCCGCTCGAATTCGCGCCGCAAGGCGAGCAGGAACTGGTTCGAGCCGCCGTACGGCGGCGGCCGGAGCTTGTGCGAGATCGCGACGTCCGGCGCTCGCAGCCTCACGCGAGCTCCAGCAGGAAGTCGCCGTAGCGCCGCGCGACGACGGGCGTCGAGTAGCGCTCCTCGACCGTCCGGCGCGCGCGTGCGCCGAGGTCCGCGCGCACGTCCGCCGCGTGAAGCCGCTCGAACGCCGCACGCCACTCCGCTGCCGTGTCCGCGACGATCCCGCCCCCGCCGGCCTCGATCGCCTCGACGTACGACCGCTGCGGGCTCGCGACCGCCGGCAGCCCAGCCGCCATCCCGAGCGTGATCTTCCACTCCGAGTGGCCGAGCTCGTAGCCGTTGACGAGGCGCTTCGGGGACACGATCGCGTCGCAGCTCCGGAGCGTCCGAGCGTACCCGCGCAGGTCGAACGGCTCGAACGTGCACGGCACGACGCGCGCGAGCTCGTCGAGCTCCGGCGGCCGCGCGTCGGAGACGACCACGAGCTCGACGTCCTCGAGGCCCTCGAGCGGCTCGAGGAGCAACGTCAGCGGCCGCGCCTTGTGCGACCGGCCGGACCACGCGAGCCGCAACCGCCGCCCTTCGTGGCGTCCGCGCGGCCGTGGCCGGAAGAGCCGCAGGTCGACGTTGTCCGGCACCCACTGCGCCCGCTCGTTCAGGCGCCGCACGATCTCGAGCAGGTACGTCGAGTCCGCCACGACTGCGTCCGCCTGCTCCGTCATCGCCGTCGCGTCCCGCTGCTGCTCCTCGGTCGGCCGCGTCCCCGGCAGGTCGTACTCGCCCCAGACCTCGTAGTAGTTGACGTTCGCGTCGAAGACCACGCGCGCCCCGAGCGCCCGCGCCCGCTCCGCCTCGGCCTGCACGCGCTCGTCCATCGCCTTGACGAACACGACGACGTCGTAGAGGCGTCCCGCCCGGTAGAGCTCGTTCCGGATCCGCGTGTTCGCGTTCAGCCACCGCGCCACGTTCGCGATCCGCATCGCGACGCTAGTCTCGAGTCCGCGGAAGGTCGCCCGCTCCGCGGTCAGCGTCGCCGCCGTGGCCCAGCCGACCCGAAGCTGCGGCGACCCCGGCCGCAGCCGCCGGATCAAGTGCTCCGGCGGCGCACGCCCACGGGGATCTCGCGCTCGAGCCCGAGCGGCTCGCTCGTCCACCGGAGCAGCGGCCGCACGGGGCCCGAGATCCTCCCCTGGAAGTCCCCTCGCGCGCTCGGCTCGCCCTCGCGCTCGACGACCTGGAACGTGAGCACCGAGTCGACCGCCGCGTGCTTCCAGGCCTTGCGCCCGAGCAGCGTCGACTTCACGGAGACGCTCACGTGCAGCGTCCCCTCGTTCAGCAGGTGCGCGGGGATCCACGCCGTCACCGTGTACCGCCCCGGGTCGCGCGCCTCCGTCCAGGCCGGGTTCGTGTCCATCGCGCTGAAGACCTGCATCCCGCTCTCGTCCACGAGGTCGATCCACGGGAAGACGGCCTCGCGGCGCAGGAGGTCGAAGGAGATCTCGATCCCGACCTGCTCCGAGACCTCGAGCACCTCCGACGTCGCGCCCTGCTCGTCGACGACGCGCGCCGAGCGGAGCCGCGCCCAGTCGTCGCCCGGCGCCGCCTGCGGATCGTGCCACTCGCGGAGGGCCGAGGTTCCGTGGTCGCCGTGCAGGTACCGCCCGATCACGTGCTCCGCCGGCCCGTCCTCGATCAGCCGGCCGCGGTCGAGCAGCAGCAGCCGCGGGCAGAGCCGTGCGATCGTCGGCATCGAGTGCGAGACGAAGAGGACCGTCCGTCCAGACTGGCCGAAGCTCTCCATCTTGCCGAGGCAGCGCTTCTGGAACTCCGCGTCGCCGACCGCCAGCACCTCGTCGACGATCAGGATCTCCGGCTCGAGGTGCGCCGCGACCGAGAACGCGAGCCGGACGAACATCCCGCTCGAGTAGCGCTTGACGGGCGTGTCGAGGAACTGCGCGATCCCCGAGAACTCGACGATGTCGTCGAACTTGCGCGCGATCTCGCTCTTCGACATGCCGAGGATGGCGCCGTTCAGGAAGATGTTCTCGCGGCCGGTCAGCTCGGCGTGGAAGCCGGTGCCGACCTCGAGCAGGCTGCCGACGCGGCCCGTGACGTCGGCGTAGCCGCGCGTCGGCTCGGTGATTCGCGAGAGCACGCGCAGCAACGTCGTCTTGCCCGCGCCGTTCCGGCCGATGATCCCGAGCACCTCGCCCTCGCCGACCTCGAACGAGACGTCGTCGAGCGCCCAGATGTGCTCGCGCGGCGTCCGCCCGGTCCGCAGCGTGCGCACGCCGTGGACGAGGTGGTCGCGCAGCGTGTCGATCGCCGAGTGCAGCTGGCCGATCCGGTACTGCTTCGAGAGGCCGACGGCGTTGATCGCGAGGTTCGACATCCAGCTTAGATCAGGTCGGCGAAGTAGCGCTCGACACGGCGGAAGTACCAGAGGCCGCTGAGCATGAAGGCGAGCGCGATCCCGAAGCTCTCCGCGTAGACGTGGTAGTGCGGGAGCCCGCGCCCGAGGACGGCCCAGCGGAAGCCGTCGATTACCCCCGACATCGGGTTCAGCGCGAGGAGTCCCTGCGTGCTCGGCTTCACGGCGGTGACGCCGTAGACGATCGGCGTGACGAAGAACCACGCCATCGTCAGGTAGGGGACGACGAATGGGATGTCGCGGTAGCGGACGTTGAGAGCGGAAAGCCAGAGGCCGACGCCGAACGCCGTCAGCAGCGCGAGCCCGAGGAACGCGGGGATCACGACCGCGTGCCAGTGCGGCGCGCGTCCGTAGTAGACGAACATCGCGATCAGCACGGTGAACGCGAGCAGGAAGTCGACGATCGGCGCGACGACGGCTGCGAGCGGGATCACGAGCCGCGGGAAGAACACCTTCGTGATCAGGTTCTGGTTCCCGACGATGCTCCCGCTGCTCGCCGAGAGGCACGACGTGAAGTACGTCCAGGGGAGCAGCGCGGTGTACGCGAACAGCGGATACGGCACGTGGTACTCCGGCTTCACGTGCAGCGCCTGGTTGAACACCAGCGTGAAGATGACCATCTGCGTGAACGGCACGAGGATCGCCCAGGCCGCGCCGAGCGCCGTCTGCTTGTACTTGACCTTCACGTCGCGCCAGACGAGGAAGAAGATCAGCTCGCGATAGGCCCAGAGCTCGCGGAGGTCGGTGAGCGTCAGCGGCAGGCCGCGGCGCGTGCGCTGGAGGCGGACGGTGCGGCGTGCGGGCACCGCGGGCTGGCCGGCGATCGTCGTCAAGCCCCGTTCCTCCGCACGACGTGGTTTCCGAGCACGAGCACGTCCATCTTCGTCTTCTGGAAGGTCTCCACGGCGTGCTCGGGCGTCATCACGATCGGCTCGTTCTCATTGAACGAGGTGTTCAGGACGACAGGGACGCCGGTGCGACTCTCGAACTCCTTGATCAGCCGGTAGTACCGCGGGCTGACGCGCTCCTCGACGGTCTGGAGCCGGCCGGTGTCGTCGACGTGGTTCACGGCCGGAATCTTGTCGCGCTTGTCGGCCTTCGTCTTGTAGACGAGCACCATGAACGGCGAGGTGTAGTCCTGCTCGAACCAGTCGCCGGTGGCCTCCGCCAGGATGGACGGAGCGAACGGCCGGAACGGCTCGCGGTGCTTGATGCGCGCGTTCAGGACGTCCTTCATGTCCGGCCGGCGGGGATCGACGACGATCGAGCGGTTGCCGAGCGCGCGCGGGCCGAACTCCATCCGGCCCTGGAACCAGCCGACGACGTCGCCGGCGGCGATCCGCTCGGCGACCTGCGCGAAGAGCGCCTCGTCGTCGACGCGGTCGGCTTGGAGGCCCGCGGCGTCCAGCGCCCGCGCGACCTCGTCGTCGGAGTAGCCGGGGCCGGTGTACGCGTGCTCCATCACGAAGCTCCGCGGCCGGCCGAGCGCCTGGTTCCAGACGAAGTAGGCCGCGCCCACCGCCGTGCCCGAGTCGCCGGCGGCCGGTTGGACGTAGACCTCCTCGAACGGCGTCTCGAGCCGGATGCGGCCGTTCGCGACCGCATTCAGCGCGACGCCGCCCGCGAGGCAGACGTTCGGGATCCTCGTCCGCTCCCACAGGACGCCGACGAGGTGGAGGTAGGCCTCCTCGAGCATCGCCTGGAGGGCTGCGGCGACGTCCTCGTGCGTCTCGGTCAGCTCCGTCCGCGGCTCGCGCGCCGGCCCGAACGCCTCGATCATCCGGTCGGCGTAGATCCGGCCGATCGTCGGCGACCCGCCGTCCCACGTCATGTCGACGCCTTCCTTGTCGTGCGTGAAGTAGTCGAGCCCGAGCTCGAACAGCGAGCCGTCGAGCCGCACGAGCTCGCGCATCCGGTCGAGGTGCCTCGCCGGGTCGCCGTACGGCGCGAGGCCCATCACCTTGCCCTCGTCGCCGTACTTCGGGAAGCCGAGCCACTGCGTCACGGCGGTGTAGAAGATCCCGAGCGAGTGCGGGAAGAGGACGCGGTCGAGGACGGTGAACTTCGAGTCGTGTCCCTCCGCGAGCATCGTCGAGGCGAAGTCGCCGAAGCCGTCGACGGAGAGGATCGCCGCGTCCTCGAACGGCGAGACGAAGAACGCGCTCGCGACGTGCGCCTGGTGATGCTCGACGTTGTGGAGCTCCGCGCGCAGCTCGCCCGGGTCGACGCGGAGCGCCTGCGCGAGCGCCGACTTCGTGTCGCGCACCTTGGCCGCGTTCTCGAGCCGGGCCCGCAGGTAGCGAGCGCTCGCGCCGTGTCGGATCGTGCGGAGCAGCTTGCGCCCGAGGTTCGCCTTCGGGTCGCGCGAGACGGCGACGTGGTCGAGGTCGGCGGCGACGAGGCCCGCGTCGGCGAGGCACCACGCGGCCGCCAGCTCCGGGAAGCCGGCGCAGTGCTTCACGCGGTTGAAGCGCTCCTCCTCGGCCGCCGCCACGAGCTCGCCGTCGATGAGAAGTGCCGCCGCCGCGTCGCCGTGATAGGCGTTCAAGCCGAGAATCGCGGTCACGCGCGGCCTATTGTGTCAGTCGCTTGTGGATGAACTGTTAGGGAGCTCGGACGCGTGACGCGCGTCGTCGACGTCGTGCTCGTCCGCGACGAGGTCGCAGGGTTCTTCCCGCGTGGCTAGCTGCACCTTCTTCACCGTCGCGGACTCGCGCTACTGGGCGGGCGTCGTCGCGCTCCTCAACTCGTTGCGGCTCGTGGGACACGAGGAGCCTCTCCTCGTGCTCGACGCGGGCTTCACGCCGAAGCAGCGCGCGATCCTCGAGCCGGCCGTCGCGGGCGTGCCGGCGCCGGCGGTGCGATGAAGGTCGGATCCGTCGAGCTGATTCCGGTCGAGGACGCGCGCGGCAGTCCCGGCACGTTCGCCGAGTTCTACTCGGATGTTCCCGCCGAGGCGTGGCAGCCGTATCGGGCCCTGTATCCCGAGCTCTTCGGGGGCGATCGTTGGCGACTGGCGTGCAGGTCGTACCTGATCAGGTCCGGCGGCCGGACGGTGATCGTCGACACCGGCGTCGGCCCGCCCGGGATCTGGAGCTGGCAGCCCGAGTACGAAGGGCGCCTCCTCGCGAGCCTCGACGCCGTCGGCGTCGCGCCCGACGACGTCGACGTCGTGCTGCTCAGCCACCTGCACGTCGACCACGTCGGCTGGAACACCGATCGCGACGGGAGCGTCGTCTTCACGCACGCGCGCCACGTGCTCCACCGCGACGCGGCGGCCGCGGCTCCCGGGCGGGTCGGTCCGGATCGGCCGCACATCGAGCGCTGCATCGTCGCACTGCTCGACCGCGGCCTCGTCGACGAGGTCGCCGGCGCGACCGAGCTCGCCGCCGGTGTCGTCGCGATCGAGCTAGCGGGCCACGACGTGGGCCACATGGGGGTCCGGGTCGAGTCCAACGGCGCGCGAGCCATGCTCTTCGTCGACTCGACGCCGCATCCGGCGTTCCTCGACGAGCCGGGCTGGCGGTTTGATGCGGATCTCGATCACGCCGCCGCGGAGGCGACGCGGCGCGCGCTGGTCGAGGAGCTGCGCGACGGAGACACGCTCGCCGTCTCCGGCCACTACCCGGGCAACGGGATCGGACGCGTGGTCACGCGCGGCGGCCGCACGGTCTGGGAGGCCGCATGAGCTGGACGCGCGACGACGCGAAGCTCGACCGCGTCCGCGGGCTGATGGAGGCGCACGACCTCGACGCCCTCGTCTGCCGTGCACCCGACAACGTCGTCTACCTCACCAACTACTGGCCGATGAAGGGCTACGACGTCGTCGTCTTCCCGCGCGAGGGCGAGGCGACCCTGATCGCGCTCGCAGCGCAGCTCGAGGCGGAGCTCCGCTGGACGGACCGTAGGCCGCCTGTCTCCTGAGTAGCCTCCCGCGCGTGCGCCAGCTGCGCATTCACGACACGCTCAGCGGCGAGGTCGTACCCGTCGAGCCGCGCGACGGCAAGCGGATCGGCATCTACGCCTGCGGCCCGACCGTGTACGGGCGGATCCACGTGGGCAACGCGCGGCCGTACGTCGTCTTCTCGCTGCTGAAGC
>Ga0081539_10000387_pt1 | contig 95288 bp, 76 predicted proteins | sample TabmetS4T2R2_FD_71023 | JGI IMG/M metagenome (GOLD analysis project Ga0081539, IMG submission 71023) | Tabebuia heterophylla rhizosphere microbial communities from the University of Puerto Rico - S4T2R2 | ecosystem: Host-associated > Plants > Roots > Rhizosphere ... | reverse complement strand
CGCGTCCTTGCAGGGAACCGAAAGATCATCGGACGGTGGCCGTTCCACGTCGAGCACCGACACGCCGAAGTCCACAAGGGACAGGATCAACCAACGACGGCCTCGAAGGTTAAAGAACAAGCTAAGAGGGATTCGACGCCGGTCAGCAGGTCGCCGAGGACATCGAGCGGTCCGCGCGGGCGAAGTGACTGAGGCAGGTGGTGTCGAACACCAACCGACGAGGGCCCGCGAAGTCGGTCACGGCGTGACGTCCACATCGTCAAGTGGAGGCAGGTCGGTCTCTTCGATCTGACCGCGCATCAGCTCGACCGCCCGGGTTGTCGTGATCAGGTATCGACGGCGCGCCTCTAGGACCGCATGCGCGTAGCTGGGAGGTACCCGTATCCACTCCAGGTCCGGCTGTGGGGTCCAGCCCGTGGCGTCGAGTAGTTCAGCCCGGGTGGGCGTCTGCGGCAGCCAGGACGTTGCATCGCCCGGGTCGAGGACGCCAGCCTGGACCGCCTGTCGCACCGCCAACGACCATGAGGTGCGGTACGACGCGGCGAGCTGGATCAGCGTGTCTCGGCCGAGTCCCTGACCCGCAGCGGCGCTGATCACTGTCGACGGAAGGAGAAACTCGGCCGCGAACGCGTCAATGACGGCCTCCCGGGCGGCGCGCGATGCGTGCACACCGAGATCGCTTGAGTACTCGTCGCCCAGCACGAGGTGGCCCAGTTCGTGGGACGCGGTTGCCCGGCGCCGGCCCGGATCCCCGAGCCTGCTCACCACGGCGACGCCGAGATCGCCGTCAGCGACTGACGCGCCGTCCCCGGGCAGGTCAACCACGGCAACGAGTAGTCCCGCCTGTTGGCACGCCTTCATGAGCGATTCGATCGGCTCGGTGCCGGTTTCCAACTGACTGCGTAGCCACCTGGCGGCCTCGCGTGCGGCCGCTGCCGAGTCCACCTTTTCCGGGTACCTGAGGATCGGACGAGCGTCCAGCACACCAAGGCCCTGTAGTTGTCGAATGTCTCGAAGCCAGCTCACGAGCGCGGCCTCTAGCCGAAACGACTCGCGGCCGGCCTCTGTGGCTTCTTCCTCGAGCAGCCTGGTGCGCCGAGACAGCACAGCCGGCCGTTCATGCAGAAAGTGATCGAGCGGCAGGTCAAGACACGAGCCAAGCCGGACCAGTTCGACGGCGTCGATGCGGCGGGTGCCTGCTTCGATTTTGGCGATCATGGTCCGGTCCAGGCCAATTCGGCGCCCTAGTTCGTCCTGAGAGAGCCTCGCGGCCAAGCGAGCCTCCCGCACTCGCTGGCCAATCTCAGCCCACTCCTGCTGCACCGTCATAGTGCGATAATCGCACGGAGCCTCGCTGAGGCGCACGCAAGCTCAGGTATTTGTCTGATATGCGAGTTTTCCGCCGTAGCTGTCGTCGCTCGATCATCGATGTGCCGCATCGGCCCAGCTTGGTGAAGTGGCGAGCGGGTGTGGTTGGCCGGTCATCGCGGCGAGGGCGGTGGCGACGGCTTGGAGGTCGGCTTTGATGTACGTCGTGGTGGCCGGACCGACGCTGTCGGTATGGCCGGCGTACGCGCGGGCGATGCCGTGGCCGAAGTGGCGTTCGACCCAGGTCAGGGTGGTGTGGCGCAGCCAGTGGGTGGAGATGCCTTGGGCGGCGACCCACGGCAACTGCTGGCCAAGGCGGCACCAGAGGTGGTCGTAGCGGCGGCTGGTCAATGCACCGCCATGACGGAAGCGCAGCAGAGCGTCGTTGGGTAAGACGGCGCCGCGGCAGGCGGCGTGGTCGGCCAGGCTGGTGGCCAGATCGAGGCTGATGGGCTGCCACCGCTGGGTGCCGCCCTTCTCTCGCAGGAGCAGCAGTCCTCGTTCGGCGTCCAGATCCATGAGCCGCAGGCGGAGCGCGCCGCCTCGGCGGCAGGCCGTTTCGGTGTGTAGCCGCAGCAGCAGCGCGTCGAGGATGACGTCGTTGCCGCTGGTACGAGCGGCGAGGTTGATCTGTTCGAGCTCGTGGGCTGTCAGCGCGCGCCGGGTATTCGGTAGCCGACGCGGCTTGCTTACCTTGTGCGCCGGACTCGCACCGGGTTCGATCAGGCCGTCGGCGATGGCTCGGTTGAAGACCGCTCGGGCGGCCGCGATGACGTGCTCTCCGGCGTGCCGGCCACCACGGCTGGTCCGGCGGAACCGTGCGGCGGCCACGGTCTGGTGTTGCAGCACCTCGATGTCGCTGGCCGCGATGGTGTCCAGCGGTCGGTCGCCCCACGCCTCGGCCATCCGCACCCAGTAACTGCCGTAGGTGCGTCGGGCGCCCGGGCCGGCGGCGGCCATGACCTGAGGCAGGTACTCGGCCATGGTCGGCGCCGTAGGCCGCTGCTCTCGTTGTAGGTCGGCGACCGTGACGCCGAGCTGTGCCAGCAACTGCCGGGCGGTCGCGAGACGGTCCGGGTCATCTGTCATGGTCGGCTCCAGCCAGGCGGGCGCGGAAGTCGCGCAGCAGTCCTGCCACCGTGTCTGCTGGGTGGACTGCCACCACGCCCATGGATGGGTAGGCGGCGAGCACGATCGGCGACCCGCAAGCGATGCCGCAGAACTGTCGCGTCGCCGCGGGCAGGGCCAGTTCGCCGCGCGCCGTCACCACGTGCTGGCCGGAACCTGCCGATGCGATCACCAGGACGCGGTCGACGACGTCGATGTCACCCGGTGACCGGGGCGCCAGCCCAGCGCTGCGAGCAACCGACGGGCTGACAGCCTCCCGGACGGGTCCAGGCGGACGATGTCGAGGACGGGTGTGTCGGGTCCGGTGGGCAGGCGCCGCGCCGGGAGCGCAGGTGTCGGTGCCGGTATCGGGAGTGGCCGCGGCGCGGGAGCGGGTACCACCGCACCGATCAACTGTTCAGGGCCGGTCCGCGCCGAGGCAGTAGTCTCATGGCCGACATCGTCGCCACCCGCTGACCATGCGCCCAAACCGTCCCCGATCGGGGGATCACCCGAAAGCGTCAGGACGTACCGGCCCGATTCCCGGAGCGGCCGCAGATGTGCTGTGCGGCGAACTCATCGGTGAAACTCCGCCGATACTGGTGTCCGAGGCCCAAGCTTCACCCTGACCACATGATCGCCCTGCGCCACGAACTGTTCCTGTCGTAGCGGGCCGAGCGAGGCGTGTTCCAGATCGACGACCAGACTCCTACTCTAGGAGGTCTGACTGGCGGGGCAACGTGCTGACGCCGAGTTTCCCGCGCCGGCCGGCCTGCCACTTGAAGGCGAGAGTGGCGAACGGCGGTATCCCGCAAACCAGAGCCACGCGCACGTCGAGTTTGGACGGCACGTCCACATTCTCGACGAGAGGCGGGGGCACTCAGATCCCACCCTGCCTGGATGGGGCCGGCCCACTGGCCGACCCATCCGGTGGAATACGCTGGTTCAGCGGACGCGCATCGTGAACTTGTCGTCTGGAATCATGGCTTCTCCTGCTGTGTCGATCGGTAGGCCGGATCGCGAGTTCGCGCTTGCGGGGGGTGCTGTGGTCGCGATGCGGATCGCACCGCGACCACGGCAAGGGCGGTAGCGGGTTAGGGCGTGTTCATAAGGCATGCCCGGCCTGCGGCGGGCTCGACCCACCCTTATGAAACACGCCCTAGCGCGTGCCGGCAGCGGCCCGCTTGATGAGGTTGGCAACGGCCTGCGGCTGAGACAGATAGATGGAGTGGCTACCGGGTGCCTCGGTGACGGCGGCGCCGGCGCGTTCGGCCATGGCGCGCTGGGCGGGCGGCGGGATCATGCGGTCGTCGGTCGCGACGAGGTACCAGCTGGGCCTGGCGCGCCACGCGGGCTCGCTCACGGCGCCGCTGAGCGCGCCGACGCCCCAGGGCACCTGGGAGTCGGCCATGAACTGCGCTTCCTCGACCGGCAGGTCGCCGGCGAAGGAAGCGGGAAACTTCTCCCGGTCGAGGAAGAGGAAGCCGTCCTGCGGCGGCAGGATCGGTGGCACCGGCGCGCCCGGGGGCGGGTCGGCGATGAGCGTGTTGACCGACTCGCCCTTGTCGGGTGCGAACGCCGCGATGTAGACCAGGGCCGAGACCGCGGGGTGGCTTCCGGCCTCGCTGATGACGGCGCCGCCGTAGGAGTGTCCGACTAGGACGGTCGGGCCGTCCTGCCGCTGCAGGACCTGTCGGGTGGCTGTGGCGTCGCCTTCCAACGACAGGGTGGGGTTCTGCACGATGCTGACGTTGAACCCGTCCTGGCGCAGCAGGTGGTAGACGCGGCTCCACCCGGAGCCGTCGACGAAGCCGCCGTGTACGAGCACGACGTTGGTTGCCGTGGTCATCGTCTTCTCCAGTTCCATCGGTGATGGTGCTGGACCCGACGCTAGGAACGCGGGGCGGCCCCTAGCCTCTGTCAGATGACTGGTCGCCGAGCGCGTCGCGCAGCGCCGCCCGGGAGGTGACGCCGAGCTTGGGGAAGATCTGGTACAGGTGATAGCCGACCGTCCGGGCGGACAGGAAGAGCCGCTCGCCGATCTGCTTGTTGGTCAGCCCGGTGGCGGCGAGCTGAGCGATCTGCCACTGCTGCGCGGTCAGCGTGCCGGTCGCCGCGGGGTTGGGGAGTCTGCGGTGTGCGCCGGTGGCGCGTAGCTCGTTCGTGGCCCGGGTGATCCACGGCCGGGCGTCGAGGTGCTCGAAGGTGTCCCGGGCGGCGCTGAGATGGTCGCGTGCGGCGGCCGGGGAGTTCGTGCGGCGCAGCCGTTCGCCGTAGGCCAGCTGGATGCGCGCCAGGTCGAACGGCCACCGATCGGCGTCCGGCGTCCGCAGGGCCCGGTCGAACAGGCCTCGGTGCTCCTGATCCGGTGCGGCCATCGCGGCCGCTCCCGCGACGACCAGCGCCAGCCGGGGCGACAGCTCCGCGACCCGCGCGCCGTGCACGGCGGTGACGTGGGCCCGCGCCTCGTCCACCCGCCCGGAGCGGGCGGCCGCCTCGACCAGCTCCATGATCAGCCACAGTGCGGTCGGGGTGTGCGGGTCGAGCCGGCCGGCCGGGCTGACCGCGCTCGCCCGCCGGTACGCCTCCTCGAAGTCACCGTGGGCCAGCGCGGCGAGCGTCTTGACATGCCAGACGTAGGCCGTGATCGCACCGACCCGGCGCGGCTTGGCCCAGCGGCCCATCTGGCCGGCCAGGTCCCGGCTGGCCTCGTCGTCGCCCCGCGCGGCGGCCACCAGCGCCTGCATGTACAGGCCCGCCCATCGAAACAGGTGGTAGTCGTGTCTGTCGCACAGGACGAGTCCCTCGCCGGTGACCGTGATCAGCTCGTCCCAGCGGCCGGCGAAGTAGGCGTCGTTGCCGAGCAGGAAGAGTGCTTCGATCGCGGACGTCACGGCTCCGCCGTCGCGGCCGTGGCGGACCGCCCGCCACAGCGGTTCCCGGCAGTCGCCGATCCGGTCGAGGTAGCTGCCCGCGATCGCGGTGCGGACGATCCGGGCCGGACTCGTCTCCTGCGGTAGGCCGGCGACCGCCGTGTCCAGCTGAGCCAGGACCGGCAGGGCCCACCGGACCGGGTCGCTGAACGTGCTGGCCAGGATCCACAGCAGCCGGGGCGGACGCGGGCGCAGCCGCTCGAGGGCGGTGTGGAACGCCGGCCACAGCTCGGCCCGACCGCCGAAGAAGCACACCATCAGCAGCGTGTAGAGCGCCTCGACGAGAGTCTTGTTGTGGCCGTCGGCCGGGTCCGGCAGGGCCTCGATGGCGCTGACCAGCAGGCGATGCGCGCTGTCGACGTCGCCGCTCTCGTTGAGCAGGTGGTAGGCGCCGGCGACGGCCCCGGCGAGCGAGCCGCCGTGGTCGGGGTCGGCCCGCCGGGCGGCGTCCATCAGGGCCGGCACGTCCCCAAGGTCGCCGGTGACGATCGCACCCAGGTAGGCGGCTTCGGCCAGCCGGCTACTGCGGTCGGTGCCGGCCGGACTGAGGTCGGCCGCCCGCAGCAGCTCGGTGATCGCCCCCACGGAGTCGCCACGGAACAAGTTGGCGTGCGCGACCTGCTGCAACAGGGCGGCGACCTCCTCGTCGGGGCCCGTGCAGGCCTCGGCGAGATGCCACGCGCGGCGCTGCGGTTTGTCCTGCCTGCGCCCGGCCAGGGTCGTGTGCGCCTGGCGCCGCTCCTCGTCCGAGGCGAGCTCCACGACGGCCGACCGGATCAACGGGTGTCGAAACGACAGCCGCGCGGCCGCCCGGTCGACCCACAGCAGCCGGGCCCGGACGGCGGGCATCAGACTGTCGATCTCCGAGCTGGGGCCCTCGGAGTGCAACACCCGAAGATCGCCGCTGCCGTCGAGGACGGCCAGCAGCAGGGCGCCTCGGGTGGGTTGCGGAAGGTCGCGAACACGGCCGGCGAAGACCTCTTGCAGGCGCCGCGTCAGCGGCAGTGTCACCGGCAGCGGGCCTGCCACACCCTGCGAGGTCAGCGCGATAGGGAGCTCGAGCAGGGCGAGGGGGTTGCCGTTGGCCTCGGCCAGCAGCCGGCGCCGCACCCGCGGCGCCAAGGCCGGGTAGCGGCTGGCCAGCAGCGCGGTCGACGCGGCGTCGGACAGCGGCCCGACCTCGTACGAAGGCAAGCCCGAACGGTCGAAGAAACCCTCCTCCCCGGTACGGGCCGTGGCCAGAAATCCGATGCGGTGACCGGACAGCCGCCGGGCGACGAACCCCAGCACCATGCCGTTGATCTGATCCAGCCACGGCAGGTCGTCGACCACGATGAGCACCGGGTTTATGCGCGCCGCGTGGCCCAGTAGTGCCAGGGCCGCATGGGACACGGTGAGGCGGTCGGACGCAGCTTTGTCACCGAGGCCGAGCGCGTTACCCAGGGTCGCGTGCTGCGCGGCGGGCAGCTCCGGCAGCAGGCCCAGTAGCGGCGAGAGCACCTGGTGCAGGCCCGCGAAGCTGATGTTCGCCTCGAACTCGGCCCCGGCGGCCCGCAGCGTCCGGATTCTGGTTGATATCGCGTATGCGGCCACGGCGTCGGCGAGCACCGACTTACCGACGCCGGCGTCGCCGGTGACCACCAGCGCACCGCCGTCGACGCGGGCACCGTCCACAAACGAGCGCAGCAACGCCAGGTCGTCGTCGCGCCCGATCAGCGACGCGTCCGGCTGCCAGGACGGGTGGTCAGTCGGCACGTGCGTCTGTTGTACGTTCGTCGCGCAGCTGTCGCTTGAGCACCTTGCCCGCCGCTGAGGTGGGTAGCGCCGCGACGAACTCGACGCTGCGCGGAATCTTGTACGCGGACAGGCGCTGCCGGCAGAAGTCCCGCAACTCGTCCACTGTGGAACTGGTCCCGGGTGCGAGCACGACCAGGGCGTGCACGCGTTCGCCCCACTGCGGATCAGGCAGCCCGACCACCGCGCACGCGGCCACGGCCGGGTGCCGCGCCAGCACGTTCTCCACCTCGACGGAGTACACGTTTTCGTCCCCGGAGATGATCATGTCTTTGATGCGGTCGACCACGTACACGTACCCGCGGTCGTCCATGTATCCGGCATCCCCGCTGTGCAGCCAGCCATCCCGCAGCGCGGCGGCGGTCTCCTCCGGGCGTTGCCAGTAGCCCGCCATCACGTGATCGCCGCTCACGACGATCTCGCCGACGGCGCCGCGCGGCAGTTCATCGCCGGCCTGGTCGACGACGCGCACCTCGGCGTGCGGCGCGGCCCGGCCCGCCGACGCGGTCAGCTCCGGGACCTCGTGGTCGGCCGGCGACAGGAGGGTGGCCACCGGACCGAGCCCAATCATCCCGTACGCCTGGACGAAACCGGCCTGCGGAAACACCTTCCGCGCGCGGGCCAGCAGCGCCGGCGGCATCGGCGAGCCCCCGTAGATGAGGTGGGCCAGGCTGGACACGTCAAACCGTGACGCGTCCGGAAAGTCCACCATTAGCTGGATCATCGTCGGCACCAGCAGCGCGTCGGTGATCTGATGCTCTTCGATCGCCGCCAGCACCCCCGCCGGGGTGAACCCGGGCAGCATCACGTGGGTGCCCCCGGCGATCAGCGTCGCCACCCAGGTCGCCAGATCCGCGAGATGAAACATCGGTGCCGCGTGCAGCAGCCGACCGCCCGGTGTGGTGAACTCACCGGTCGCCAGGCAGCCCAGAGCGGACGTGATCACGTTGGTGTGCGTGAGCATGACGCCATTCGGCTGCCCGGTCGTGCCACCGGTGTAGAAGACCCCGAAGACCTCGTCGCCGCCGCGGCGGCTGTCGGCCATCGGCGCGCTTTCGGCGACCAGGCGTTCGTAGCCCACGGCGTCGGGCGGCGGCGGCCCGTCTCCCGTCACCACGACGGCCGAAAGCTCGGCATGCTTCCGGATCGCGGCCAGAGCCGGCAGGAACGACTCGTCGACGATGAGGACCGAGGCCTGGCAGTCGCGCAGCGCGAAGCCGACCTCCGCGGGGATCCAACGGCTGTTGAGCGGCACCACGACGGCATCCGCCCACGCGACCGCGAGCAGGCTCTCGTGATACCGGTCAGAGTTCGGCCCGAGGACCGCCACCCGGGCGCCGCGGCCCACGCCCAGCCGGTGAAGACCGGCCGCCAACCGTCCCACCCGATCGACGCACTCGGCGACCGAGCGCACCCGGTCGCCGTACACCGTCAACGCCTGCCCGCGGCTGTGCCGCACGGCATTGTGCAGCGCCTGGGTCAGATACATCCGGCTCACGCCACTCTGCGGTCGTCGATGGCGTCACGGTCCCATTCGATGCCGAGCCCGGGGGTGGTGGGCGCGAGCGCCTGCCCGTCCACCACCGTGATCTCGCCGTGGGTGATCGCACGCACCTGCGGGATGTGCTCGAGGTACGTGCTGTTCGGCACCGCGCAGCACAGGCTGACGTGCAGCTCCATGAGGAAGTGCGGGCAGACCGGGACGTGGTACGCCTCGGCGAGATGTGCCACCTTCAGCCACGGGGTGATCCCGCCGATCCGGGCGACGTCGACCTGCACGACACCGGCGGCCTGGCGGTGCAGGTACTCGCGGAACTGGGCCACCGAATAGAGCGACTCCCCCACGGCGACCGGGATCGAGGTGGCGGCGGCCAGCGCCTGGTGGCCGGCGACGTCGTCGGCGGGCAGCGGCTCCTCGAACCAGTACGGGTCTGCGGGTGCGAGCAGCCGCGCCCGGCGGACCGCCTCGGCGGGACTGAGGGACTGGTTGGCGTCCAGCATCAGATCGACGTGGGGGCCGACGGCCTCCCGGACCGCCGCCAGCCGCTCGGCGTCCTGCACCGGGGACCGGCCGATCTTCAGCTTCACCCCGCGCCAGCCCGCCGCCTGGCTCGCCTTCGCGCCGACGATCAGCTCCTCGGTGCTCAGGTGCAGCCAGCCGCCCTCGGTGTCGTACAACGGGATCCGGTCCTTGGCGCCGCCGGCGAGCACCCACAGCGGCTGGCCGGCGGCGCGGCACCGCCAGTCCCACAGCGCGGTGTCGACGGCGGCCAGCGCCAGCGACGTGATCGCACCGACCGTGGTGGCCCGCGTGGCGGCGAACAGGTCCCGCCACACCGCCTCCACCCGCCGCGGGTCGGCGCCGATCAGGCGCGGCAGGAGGTAGTCGCGCAACAACGCGAGCACCGCCGTGCCACCGGTCCCGATCGTGTACGAGTAGCCGGTGCCGGTGCCGCCCTCGTCGGTGCGGACTTCGACGAAAACGGTCTCCTGCTTGAGGAACGACTGCACCGCGTCGGTGCGGACGCTCTCCACCTCCAGATCGACGAGGTATGCCTCGGCGTGGGTGATCGCGGGCAAGGAGTCCCACCTGATTTCTGAAATCGTGCATCGTGCAGGATGTTTCATGGATGGTTCCGCCGCGAGGCGACGATGTCAAGACCACGACCCGGGATGGAGGCCTCATGGCCCAGCCGCTCGTTCCTCCCCTGCCGAGCCGGGCGACGCTCACCGACGACGTCTACGAGGCCATCAAGGCTTTCATCATGGACCAGGTCATCCCGCCGCAGGGCCGGCTGAGCATCGACCAGCTCGCCCGGGACCTGCGCGTATCGTCCACCCCCATCCGAGAGGCGCTGGTCCGGCTCGAGTCGGAAGGCCTGGCACACAAGGAGCCGCTGCGCGGCTACACGACCACTCCCCTGCTCACGCCGGAGCAGGTGGCCGAGCTGTTCGAGTTTCGCCGCGTGGTCGAGCCCTGGTCGGCAGCCAGGGCCGCCGAGCGGCGCGACGCCGAGGGTCTGGCTAGGCTCGCCGCCGAGATGGACTCCGTCGGGGCCCTTCCGGCCGGCGAGGCCTATGCGGCGTACCGGGAGCTGGCCAGCCACGACGACCGCTTCCACCGGCTGGTCGCCGGGCTGGCCGGCAACCAGCAGATCCTGCAGGCATTCGTCCGCACCCACTGCCACCTGCACCTGTTTCGCCAGCGGTTCAGCACGAGCCTGAGCACGCCCACGGTCGCCGAGCACCGCGACATCGCCGCCGCGATCACGGCCGGCGACCCGATCGCCGCCCACGCGGCCATGACCACCCACCTCGAGCGGGCCAGCAAACGACTGAGCTAGCCCCGGTTTTCAGCCAGCCATCGGATGGCCGCGGCCGAGGCGCCGCGGGCCCAGTCCTGAAATGTGTGCGGCCGCGTCACGATCCGGCAGCGGCCCGCCGCGCCGAAGGCGTGCTCGGCGAAGGCTGCCCGCAGGTGCGCCTCGAAAAGGTCGAAGTCGCTGACCGCCTCACCGCCGATGATGACCAGCTCGGGACCGGCAAGGTTGACCAGCGTCGCGATCGCGGTGCCGATGATCGTCGCGGCCTGCTCGAAGGTCCGCACAGCGACCGGGTCGCCGCGGCGGGCGAGATCGACGACATCGCCGATCGTCAGGGCGCGCCCGTGCGCGCGGGAGACCTCCGCGACGATGGCCGGGGTGCCGGCAACCGCCTCGACGCACCCCCGGCGGCCGCACGGGCAGATCCGGTCGGGCGCGGTCAGCGGCAGATGGCCGATCTCGCCCGCGACACCGTAGGCTCCTTCGACGACTTCGCCGTTGATGTGCAGGCCGCTGCCGATGCCGCGGCCGATCGTGACGATCGCGAACGAGGCCGTGCCGACGCCGACGCCAAACCAGTGCTCGCCGATCGTCAGCGCCCGGACGTCGTTTTCGACGAGCACATTCGGGCCGAGGCGCTCGGTCAGGATCGCCCCGAGCGGTACCTGGGTCCAGCCCATGATCGCCGACTCGCGGACGATGCCGTGCCGGGCGTCGACGTCGCCGGAGATGCTGACCCCGATCCCGCACAGCCGCCGAGCCCGCTCGCCGAGCCCTTCCAGGAGAGCGGCCGTGCTCGCCGCGACCGCGTCGGCGACGGCGTCGACGTCCGTAGAGTCGAGCGGCCGCCGGTCGGCGGCGAGGACCCTGGTGCTCAGGTCGGTCGCGACCGCGACGACCTCGTCAGCGTTGACCTTGATACCGAGCGGGACCAGCGCGTCCGCGACGATCGTGAGTGGATTGGCCGGCCGGCCCGGCAGTCCGTCCCGCGCTGGTTCCGGCTCGTCGGAGACCAGGCCTGCGCTCATCAGCGGCGCGACCGCCTTCGTGACCGCCGCCTGCGACAGGCCGATGAGCCGGGCGATGTCGATACGGCTGATCGGGCCGCGGGTGAGGATGGTCTTGAAGACCTCGGTCGCCGCGGTGGACGCGCCTCGCAGCAGCGATACGGCGGCGCCTACGTCAGTCATGCGGGGATCCCTTGTCGTTCGACGCCGGCCCGGACGCCGCCGAGTTTCCCACTCCGGGGTGTAAGGCGTCGTCGCCGGCTCATTGTGAGGTCTGGTGGGTCGGTGGCGCCACGCCTCCGACCCTGGCGGGGTCGGCCAGAGCGACGTCGCCGTGCGCGGGCACCCGGAGCTGCCGCGGCGTGCCGCCGTGCTCGACGACCACCGTGCGGGCGACGCCGGTCAAGTCGCGGATCGCGGCGCCGCTGACCGCGCCGTCCGCCCAGGACAGGTCGACCTCGAGGCCGCCGCGGGCGCGCAGGCCGGTCACCCGGCCGTGCGGCCATTCGGCGGGCAGCGCGGGCAGCAGCCGGATGCGGCCGTGGTGGCTCTGCACCAGCATCTCGGCGATCGCCGCGGTGAAGCCATAGTTGCCGTCGATCTGGAACGGCGGGTGGGTGCTGAACAGGTTCGGCAGCAGCCCGCCCCACTCCGAGCCGTCGACTGGGGCCAGCCGGCGGTGGTCGCGGTCGAACGGGGTGATCGCCTCCAGCAGCAGCGCCCGGGCCTGCGCGGCGTCGCCGAGCCGCGCCCGCAGCGCGATCTTCCACGCCCACGACCAGCCCATCGCCCCGGGGCCGCGGGCGTCCAGGAAGCGCCGAGCCGCCTCGGCGAGCTCCGGGGTGCGCTCGCGGTCGATGAGGTCGAGCGGGTAGAGGGCGACCAGCGGAGACAGATGGCGGTGGTGCGGGTCGGCGTCGGCGGCGTCGGTCGCCCACTCGCGCAACCGGCCGTCGGATCCAGCCGACAGCGGGGGCAGCCGGTCGAGGGCGGCAGCGAGCTCACCGTCGAGCGGGTCGTCGAGTCCGAGCACGGCCAGGGCCGTACGGCAGCGTTCGAACAGGGACCGGATGAGGGCGATATCAGCCGTGGTGGAGACGGTCAGCGCCCGGGGGCAGCCGTCGCGGTCGAGGTACAGGTTTTCGGGCGATGTCGACGGGTTGGTGCGCAGGCCGCCGGTGGCGGGATCCGCGACGAGCCAGTCGAGGCAGAACAGCGCGGCGCCGCGCATGATCGGCCACACGGTGTCGGCGAGCAGCCGCCGGTCGCCGGTGAACTCATAGCGGTCCCACAGGTTGTGGGTGAGCCAGACCCCGCCCATCATCCAGATCGCCCAGCTGGGTGCGCCGTGTCCCATGCCGACGGGCAGGCTCCAGCCCCACAGGTCGCTGTTGTGGTGAGCCACCCAGCCGCGGGCGCCGTAGAGCTGGGCCGCGACGTCGCCGCCGGTGTGGGCGATGCGCCGCACGAGCGCCGTGAGCGGCTGCGCCGGGTCGTCCAGTCCGGTCACCGGCGCGGCCCAGTAGTTCATCTGCGTGTTGATGTTGATGGTGTAGTTGGCGGACCACGGCGGGCGCAGCTGGTCGTTCCAGATGCCCTGCAGGTTGGCCGCCGGCCCGCCCGCCCGTGACGACGCGGCGAGCAGGTAGCGGCCGTACTCGGCGAGCACGGTGGCGCGCAGGCCCTCGTCGTGGCCGTACAGGATGTCGCCGGCGACGTCCCAGGTGCCGGCGCGCCGGCCGCCGATCGCGAGGCGCGCCCCCGCGGCATGGTCCCGCACGTCGGCGAGGTGCTCGCGGAACAGTTCCCGCGCCGGTGCGAGCACGGCGGTCGCGGTCACGTGTGCGCGCTCGCGGATCTCCTCGCGGGAGCAGGTCCGCCAGCCGGAGCCGTCGGGGTCGCCCCACCACAGTGCGGACCTGCTCGACGTCGACAGCGCGATCAGCAGCCGGCCAGCCCCGCGGATCCGCAGGGTGTCGCCGGCTGAACCCTGGGTTCCGTCGCTTCGCACCGCGAGTGCCGCGGCGGCGAAGTGGTCGAAGCCGGTGGCTTCGGGGTCCAGGTAGCGGTGCGCCGGCCGCACCGCCGGTTCGTGCAGCGGGGCGCCGTCGATGGGTGCGAGCACCTCCAGGACGAGCCCGTCCCGGGTGCGGTGGCGTCCGGCCTCGCGCAGCGGCGTGGACAGGCGCAGGTCGACGTCGAGCACGGGCAGGTCGGCGGTGTACTCGACGATGAGGCAGCCGGCCGGGGCGGAGACGTAGGTGCGGCGGGTGGCGGTGGTGCCGTCGATCTCGAGGTGTTCGGTGAGGTGGGCCTCGTCGAGGTCGAGGACCCGGGCCGGCCGGCCCGGCGCGACCACCGCCCGGCGGGTGTCGAGGTGCAGGTCGGCGAAGGGCAGGAACTCCTGGCTGTACGGGCCTTCGAAGCTCATCAGCAGCGACTCGGCCCGGTCGAGGTCGGCCGCGTCCATGGCGGCGCGGATCTCGGCCAGGCGTGCGGGGCCGGCACCGGCGGCGACGAGGTCCGCCAGCGCGTCGGCGGGTCCGCCGGGGTGACCGGACCACATGGTCGCGTCGTTGACCTGGATGCGGGCGGTCGCGCCGCCGAACGCCATGGCGCCGAGGCGGCCGTTGCCCAAAGGGGTGGCCTCGACCCAATCACGGGCGGGCCGCTGCCAGGCCAAGCGGAGGGTCTGGCCCATAGGTCTTCCTGCTCCCGCATGTCGATCCAGCACTGTGCGCAACGGCGGTATCCGATCAGATCCTGCCCTTGCCGTGACAGGCTTAACATGATTAGTTTACGGCGTCAAGTAATCGCTGACCCGCTCACGGAGGCTGACTCCATGCATTCCGGCGCCGACGCCGTCCTCACCCTCCGTGCCGCAGGCACGTCCCTCGTCGTCGAAATGCGACGCCCTGTCCCCATGATCCTGCATTGGGGCGCCGATTTAGGTGACCCGGCCGATGGCCGCGACGAGCAACTGCGGTTCACCGCCGAGCCCGCGGTCCTCAACAACGCCCCCGACCAGCCGCGCGTCCTGACCGTCTGGCCGACCGAGTTCGACGGCTGGTCGGGCACCGCCGCGCAGTCCGGCAACGCGTCGGGGTACGCGACCACGCCGCGACCGGAGCTCGAGACCTACGACGTCGACATCCCCGCCGGCGGCGTCGGCGGCCGCATCGCGTTGCACTTCGCCGACCGCGTCACCGCCCTGCGCTCCCGCCTCGTCTACGACCTGGACCGCCACGGCGTGCTGGCGGTGCGGATGAGCGTGCGACGCGACGCGACGCTCGACCCGGCCGGCGGCGGCACCCCGTACACGCTCGACGGCCTGACCGCCCTGCTGCCCGTGCCCGAACGCGCCACCGAGCTGCTCGACTTCACCGGCAAGTGGTGCCGGGAGCGCGCGCCGCAGCGCCGGCAGCTCGGCTTCGGCACCCACCTGCGCGCCGCACGTCGCGGCAAGCCCGGCCACGACTCGCCGTACCTGATGGCCGCGGGCACCCCGTCGTTCGGCTTCGGCCACGGCGAGGTCTGGGCGACGCACCTGGCGTGGAGCGGCGAGCAGCGCTACCTCGCCGAGCGCCTGCCCGAGGGCGCCGGCGCGTTCGCGGCCGTGCTAGGCGCGGGCGAGGTGCTGCACTCCGGTGAGATCATCCTCGCCGACCGCGAGGAGTACGAGGCGCCCACGGTGTACTTCGTCTGGTCCGACGCGGGGCTCGACGGCGTCACCGACCGGCTGCACAAGCGGCTGCGCGGCCGGGCCGGCCATCCCACCACCCCACGGCCGCTGGTGCTCAACACCTGGGAGGCCGTCTACTTCGACCACGACCTGGCCCGGCTCACCCGGCTGGTCGACCGGGCCGCGCAGGTCGGCGTCGAGCGGGTCGTGCTGGACGACGGCTGGTTTCACCGGCGGCGCCAGGCCGACGCCGGGCTCGGCGACTGGTTCGTCGACCGCACCGTATGGCCCGACGGCCTCGGCCCGTTCGCCGACCTCGTACGCGCCCGCGGCATGCAGTTCGGGCTCTGGTTCGAGCCCGAGATGATCAATCTGGACTCCGAGCTCGCCACCCGGCACCCGGACTGGATCCTCGGCCCCCGTGCCGGGCTCGGGCCCAGCTCCCGGCGGCAGTACGTGCTCGACATCGCCCGGCCCGAGGCGTACGAGTACCTGCTCGCGCGCATCGACGCCCTCGTCCGCGAGTACGCCGTTGACTACCTCAAGTGGGACCACAACCGCGACCTGCTCGAAGCGGTGAGCCGCGAGGCAGGCGGCGACCGGCCCAGCGTGCACCGCCAGACCGTGGCCCTCTACCGCCTCCTCGACGAGCTGCGCCGGCGCCACCCGAAGCTGGAGATCGAGACGTGCTCCGCCGGCGGCGGCCGCGTCGACCTCGGCATCCTCGACCGCACCGACCGGATCTGGGCCTCCGACTGCAACGACCCGGTCGAGCGCGCACAGATCGAACGCTGGACCCGCGCCCTCGTGCCGCCCGAGCTCATCGGCTCGCACCTCGGCTCGGCCCGGGCGCACACCACCTCGCGCACCACCGACCTGTCCTTCCGGCTCGCCACGTCGCTGACCGCGCACGCCGGCATCGAGCAGGACCTCACCGCCGTCGGCGACGACGAACTCGCCGTCATCGCCGCGTGGTCCGGTCTGTACCGGGAGCTGCGGCCGCTGCTGCACACCGGCCGCGTGGTCAACGCCGACCTCGCCGACGACGCGACCGCCCTCTACGGCATCGTCGCCGCCGACGGCTCACGGGCGCTGTACACCTGGGTGCGGTTCGCCACCTCCGCCGCCGGCCAGTCCGGGCGGATCCGCTTCCCCGGCCTCGACGCGACCGCCAGCTACCGGGTCGCCGTCCGTGAGGAGCTCGGCGCCGCCGGGCGGCACCAGGGACAGGACCCGGAGTGGATCGCCCGCGCCGTGAAGGGCCCGATCGAGCTGTCCGGCGCCGTGCTCGCCCGAGCCGGCGTACCCCTGCCGACACTCAGCCCGCAGCAGGCCATGCTCTTCGACATCGGTAGGACGTCATGACCGAGCCGACCATCCCTCGCGCCCGACGGCTACCACCCCAACGAACGCGGCACCGAGCTGCTGGCGAAGCTGTGGCCGCGGCACGCTGGACCCGCCGTGGCGGCGATGACGCCTCGCGACACCGGCGCATCCGGTCCAGAAGGTGGCCCGTAGGTCGAGGATTCGCCCGCGCCACCGCACTCCGGGCGCCCGGTCGACGCGGCTACTCCGACCCTGGCTTGGGATGCCAGGTGCCGTCGAGCGGAACGCCAGCCGCCGCGGCGACCCGGTTGCGCGACTCCACCAGTCGGGTCTTGAGCGTCGGCAGGTCGACGTCTACCAGCCGCCCATCGCGCTTGACCACGCGGCCGGCGACGAGAACCGTGTCGACAAGACCGGGATGGCCGGCGGTGACGATGGTGCCGGCCGGGTTGTTGGCGGGGAAAACGGTCAGGTCGTCGGCGCGCAACAGGATCAGGTCGGCGTCCTTGCCGGGCGTGATACTGCCCGTCCGTGCGGCGAGTCCGCATGCCCGGGCGCCGTCGATGGTGGCGAACTCCAGCACGTCTCGGGAGTTGAGGCCGCCGTCCAGGCCGCGCTGCACGGCGTAGGTGGTGCGCATCGTGGAGAACATGTGCCGCCGACCGCCGGGCAGTCGTCGACGGACAGGGTCGGGCGCAGGCCGGCGGCCAGCATCCGGCCGGTCATCGGCCAGCCGAAGCCCATCTTCAGCTCCACGTCCGGGCTGACCGACACCGAGCTGCCGGCGTCGGCGAGCATCCGCAGCTCGTCGCCGGCGATCCCGTTGGCGTGTACGAACGTCGTGGTGTCCCGCAGCAGGCTGTGCTCGCGGAGGTCGGCGATCGGGCGTTGGGTTCCGTCGGAGGCGACGTGCACGCTGGTGCGCAGGCCGAGCTCGGCGGCCAGTTTCAGCTCGTCGGCGACGGTGTCCATTGTGGTGTCTTCCGCACCGCGCAGCCCCAGCGCCATGGTGACGAGGCCGTCCCCGGGAAGGTTGGACCGGACGCGGCGGATCTCGGCGTCGACCGGTGCGGTGGTGCCCCACCCCGCGCCGTAGCAGAAGATCGACCGCCCCGCCGCGTCACGTAGGGCCGCGACGGCGGCGTCGGCGTGCTCGGGGCTCTGCGGGCAGTGGAACCAGTCCAGCATCGTGGTCACGCCGGAGTGCAGGGCCTCCAGCCGGCCGAGCAGGTTGCCCACGTAGACGTCCTCAGGCTGGTAGCGGGGCCGCAGCGTGCCGTGGATCGCCGCCAGGTAGTCGGCGAACGTCCAGTCCGCGCCCACGCCGCGAAACGCTGTCTGCCAGGTGTGCCGGTGGGTGTCGACGAAGCCGGGCAGCACGATCCGGTCGGTCGCGTCGATCACCTCGGCGTCCGGCGCGTCGATCCGCTCGGCCACCTCGACGATCACACCGTCTTCGACCAGCACGTCGCCGCGGTCGAGATCGCCGACGGCCGGGTCCATGCTGACCACGGTGCCGGCGGTGAGCAGGGTCCTCATTGGATGCGCTCCTTCACCGTCGTACCAGCGCCGACCACCGCGTCCGCCGCGGCGAGCGCGTCGGCGACCAGGTCGGACGTGTCCTCTGTGCCCGCGGCCAACCGGACCAGGCCTGGCGGAACCCCCGAGGCGGCAAGCTGTTCCTCGCTGAGCATCCCGCGCCACATGGAGGCCGGATGCACGGCGAGCGACTCCACGCCGCCGAGGCTGGCCGACCTGCGGGCGTAGCGCAGCCGGCCGAGGAACGCGTCGGCCGCCTCGAAACCGCCAGCGAGCTCGATCGCGAGCACGCCGCCGAACCCGCTCATCTGGCTGGCCGCCAAAGCGTGCTGCGGGTGGCTCGCCAGGCCGGGGTAGTGCACCCGGGCCACGGCTGGGTGGTAGTGCAACGCCTCGGCCAGGGCCTGGCCGTTGGCGTTGTGCCGGGGTATCCGCAACGGCAGGGTACGTAGGCCGCGCAGCAGCAACCACGCGTCGAACGGGCCGAGCACGGCGCCAGTGAGCAGTGCGACGTCCCAGATCCGGTCCAGGATCTCCGCCGACCCGGTCAGCACCCCGGCGGACACGTCGGAGTGTCCGTTGAGGTACTTGGTCGCGCTGTGCCAGACCAGGTCGATGCCGAACTCGGCCGGTCGCTGGTTGATCGGGGTGGCGAACGTGTTGTCGGCCATGGTCAGCACGTTATGGGTGCGGGCCAGGTCCGCGACGGCACGCAGGTCGGTGACCTGCAGCAGCGGGTTGCTCGGCGTCTCCACCAGGATCAGGCGAGTCCGCGGGGTCAGTGCCCGCTCGAACGCCCCAGGATCGGTCTGGTCCACCTGCGTGATCGACACGCCCAGGCGGGGCAGCAGATTGAGGAGCAGCGAGGCCGTGCCGCCGTAGGTCGACCTCTGCCCGATCACATGGTCGCCAGCCGACACCAGTGCCAGCACCGCGGTGGTGAGCGCGGCCATCCCGGACGCGGTGACCATCGCCGCCTCGCTGCCCTCCAGCTCCGCGACAACCGCCGCGACGTGAGCGTGGTTCGGGTTGCCGTAGCGGGTGTAGAAGCCGTGGCCCCGCCGGTAGACGGCGGCCTGTGCGAACTGGTCCGCGTCCTCCGCCCAGAACGTCGCCGTCTGGTAGATGGGTGGTGCGACGGCGCGGCCGGGCCGGACGTCGCGGTCGGCGTGAATGGCAATCGTGCTGCTGCCCGACATGATTTCCCTTCCGCCAACCCCCGTCGGATGTGACGCCATGGAGCATGACCGATCGGCACGCCGGCGGAAACGGACCCCGGCAACTTTGGCAGCAAGTTGCGCATAGTTTGGGGCACGTGATTGTGCTACGTGCACCCTCGCCGCAATAATCTGTCACATGGACGACGTGGACCGGTCGATACTGGCCGTGCTGGAAAAGGACGGCCGGATCAGTAACGCCGACCTCGCCGCCCGGGTCGGCCTGTCGCCGTCGCCCTGCCTCCGGCGCGTCCGTCGCTTGGAGGACACCGGAGTGATCCGCGGCTACCGTGCGCTGGTCGACCCCGCCGCGGTCGGCCGCGGCCTGCGGGTGTTCGCCGGCGTCCGGCTGGTACGGCACGCCCGCGCGGACGTGGTCGCGTTCGAGCGTGCCGTCATCCGGTTGTCCGAAGTCGTGCACAGCCACCACGTCACCGGCAACTACGACTACCTGCTCCACGTGGAGGTCGCCGACCTACCCGCCTACGAAGACTTCCACGCCAACCGGTTGGCCAGCCTGCCGGGCGTGGCCGCGGTAACCAGCTACGTCGCCATGAAAACGCTCTCCGCCGACACCGCCCGACGGTGACCCACCGCGAAGCAGGCCACCGTCGGTTACGAGAAACCGCAATTCCGGGGCGCTCAAGCCGTCTCGGCCGCCGCGTGACCGGACCTCCTATGCCGTCCGGAGCGCGGCTTCCACGATGGTCTGCTCGATCCCGCGCAGGACCGCCTCCTGCTGGGCCGGCGCCAGGAAGTGTGTGTCCGCGCACAGCGCCAGCGTGATCGCCTCCCGCTCGGGCACCACGTGCAGGTAGCTCGGGTTGAACGGCTCCGCCTGGCGGCGCACCACCCGCGTCGTCGTGCGCGTCAGCGCGTCGCGAAGGTCGGCCGCGGCGTCCACCGGCGGCAGGTCCGGCATCAGTACGCGGCGGTCGTTGAAGCCGCACCGCATCACCGCTGGGTGCGGCCGCTCCCGTACCACCCGCTCGACCAGCGCGTCGAGCGCGGCCGGGTCGTAGTACGAGTGCTTGCAACCGGCAAGCGACGCGCGCCAGGTGCGGGTGAGCGCCTCGTCGAGGTCGCAGCCGGCGACGTCGAGACGGCACAGCGCGGTCTGGCTGACCGGGCTGACCGTCGCGGACAGCCCGGGGCGGAAGCGGTTGCCGACCACGAGCTGCATCAGCAGCGGGCCGATCCCGGTCGCCGCCGATATCGCCATCGCGAAGGCGGCCAGTAGCACCGTCGACGAGTCCAGCTGGGCCCGCACGGCGACCGGGCCGAGGGCCAGGTGCAGCGCCGGCGAGGTGCGAGCTATCTCCCAGTACCGCGGGGTGCGCGGGTCGCCGGAGCCGGCGTAGCCGTCGGCCGGTGTGGTGCGCAGCAGGTGCTCCCAGTGCCGCAGCGCCGCGTCGCTGCGCCGCACCGCCTCCGGCGTGCGCTGCGCCCGAGCCTGCTCGAGCGGCTGCCGCGCAACCACCGGACCGGCCGGGCGCGTGCGCATTTCCTCCTGCATGACCAGGGCGCCCAGGCCGTCGACCACCAGGTGGCAGACGACCATCACCTGGTACGCGGGCACGCCGCGGTGCCGTACCACCGCCATGCGCACCGGCCACTCGGTGGCGTGGTCGTGGTCGGTGGCCTGGATCCGTTCGCGTACCGCGTTCGCCACCGCGGCTGGGTCGGCGTCCGGCGCCGCGTCCACCACCTCCAGCGCCACCTCGCCGCGTTCGTACACAACCTGCCGCGGCCGGCCGTCCCCGGCGAAGCGGAGCCTCGTGCGCATCGACTGGTACCGACTCATACAGAACCGCAGCTCGTCGATGACGTGGGCCATCGTGGTGCCGGACGGCAACGGGCGGGCGAAGCCGATCGGCAGCCAGGACCGGCTCCGCCGCATGCTGCCCCAAATGTCCTGCTGGCCCCAGCTCAACTCGTCTTCGCCGGCACCCTCCCCGGCGAACGGAACGGCGATCAGCGTCACGCAGCACACTCTGTCGCGGGCGCCTAGACATCGATATACGCCCGTCGGTCAAATTCTTGCAGTCATTTGTACGGACCTTGCTGGCGCCGGTGCCGCAGGGCGTCCCAGCCGGCCGTCCCCCGGCCGGCTGGGACACATCGTCACTTGCCGGACTTGTACTTGTCGTACGCCTGCTGGTTGAGTTCCAGGTATCGCTTCATGCCGATGCCGTCCAGACCCTTGACCCAGGCGTCCCAGTCGGTGTCGATGTTCTTCGACCCGGTGATGAAGGCCAGCTGACCCTGGTTGACGTAGTTGTCGAGGTTGGTCTTGAGCGTCGCTATCTCGGAGGCGGCAGCCGCGTCGATCCAGATCTCGGCCTCCGGGAAGACCAGCGACTTGTCCACGTGAGGCTCGTACTGCTGTGTCGCCTGGAACAGCCGCCGTTCGAGGCCGTCCTCGGAGTAGATGTCCTCCGGCACGACCTGGGCGTTGCGGAACGCGAGCGTGTTGTTGTACTGCGCCAGCGCGGCCCACCTGATGTTCTTCGGCGCTTCCGAATCCGGGATCGTCTTGTACATCGGCTTCGTATTCGGGTCGAGTGCGATGTCGCCCGGGCCGGGCTTCACCCAGCCGACCCCCTCGGCGCCGCCCCAGGTGTTGAGCTGCCCCTCGTCGGTGTAGATGTAGTCGAGCATCTTGATCGCGGCGATGCGCGCCTCGTTGCTGGACTTGTTGGTCAGCATGAAGGTGTACCCGGTCGAGGTCGGGTTGTTGTATCCGGTGTAGCTCTTACCCGCGGGCCCGGTCAGCGGCGGCACGGCGTCGTACTGCTTGTCCCGACCGTCCTTGGCGCCGAGCTGGACGAAGATGCCGGGCCACAGTACGGGCACGGAGCCGACCTGGACGGCTGCGGGGTTGTTGCCGATGGCCTGCAGCGCCTCGGGGTTCTGGGTGAACGAGGCCGGGTCGATCAGGCCGTCCTTGTACAGCGAGCTGATGTACGTCAGACCCTCGCGCCAGGCGGGCTTGTCGACCGGGGTCTCCACCTTGCCACCGTTGAGCTGCAGCAGTGACCTGACGCCGTTGTTGGCGCCGTACGGGTCGTAGGCGAACGCTCCCATCAGGTAGGCGATCAGGGAGCTGTCGCGCGCGTCGGTGGTCATGGGGATCTCGTCGGCCTTGCCGTTGCCGTTCGGGTCCTGCGTCTTGAACGCCTTGAGGACCGTACGCAGCTCCTCGGTGGTCTTCGGCGCTTGGAGGTTCAGCTTCTTCAACCACGCGGAGTTGATCCAGAGCTTGTCCGGGTACGTGCAGTGGAAGCAGTCGGCCCACTGCGGCAGGGCGTAGATGTGACCGTCCGGCGTGGTGGACATCGCCTTGAGCACCGGGTTGGAGTCCAGTGCCTTCTGGATGTTCGGCGCGTGCTGCTTGATCAGGGTTTCCAGCGGCACCGCGACGCCCTGCTGGCCCAGCTTCTGGACGTCGGCCTTGGTGAACGCGTCAACCCACGGGATCATGAAGAACAGGTCCGGGTAGTCGCCGCTGGCGATCGAAATCTGGCGCTTCTCCTTGGCCGGCGCGGCGTCGTATGTCGTGGTCTGAAACTGGAACTGGATCTTGAACTTGTCACTTATCACCTTGGTGACAGGATTGGTGTCCAGGTTCGTGTCCGCGTCGGCGGGCGCCATCACCGTGACGACGACCTTGTCGCCGGCCATTTTCGCCTTAGGGGCACTGTCCTCGCCACTGGAGGTACAGGCCGTCGCCGCCAATGCTGTGGCGACCGTGATCGCGACAATTCTTGTCCTGGAGGAGTGCGGTTTCATGGTCGTTCCATTCGTGAGTTCCCACTAACCCTTGACGGCGCCCACCATCACGCCCTTGGTGAAATGGCGGGCGATGAACGGATAGATGAGCAGTACGGGCAGGCTCGAGACGACGATGAGCGCGTACCTGAGCACGTTGGCCAGCTGTATCGCTTCCATCTGCTGTGCCAGGTCCGTGGCGCCCGGTCTGGTCTGGTTGAGGATCAGCATGTTGCGCAGCACGATCTGCAAGGGATACAGATCGGGATCCTTGAGATACACCAGGGCGTCGAAATACGTGTTCCACTGGTAGATCGCGTACATCAGCGCGAGGACGGCCAGTAGCGGCTTGGACAGCGGCAGCACCACCGATCGCAGGACCCGCAGTTCGCTTGCCCCGTCCAGCATCGCCGCCTCGAAAAGCTCGTCCGGGATCGAGTGGGCGAAGAACGTGCGGGCGATGATCACCTGCCAGACGCCGATCGCGTTGGGGATCAGCAGGGCCCAGCGGGTGTTGAGCATGCCGAGGTCCTGGACGACCATGTACGTCGGGATCAGGCCGCCCGAAAACAGCATGGTGAAGATCAGCAACGTCATCAGCACGTTGCGTCCGAAGAATGTCTTGCGTGACAACGGATACGCGATGGCCACGGTCAGCGTGACGCTGATCAGCGTGCCGAGGGTGGCGTAGATCAGCGAGTTGTAGTACCCCCGCAGGACCTGCTCGTTGGTCAGGGCGACCTTGTAGGCGTGCAGCGAGAAGTCGACCGGCCACAAGCTCACCCGGCCCGCGCTGACGGCCGACGCGCTGCTGAACGAGTTGGCGACGATGTAGATCAACGGGAGCAGCACCAGCGCCAGCATCACCGCGAGCATGATCGTGACGACGACCAGGAACACACGGTCGCGGAGCGGTTCACGGATCTTCGTCGCCGCCGGACGCTTGCGCCGTAGCCGGGACGCCGTCGAGGTGGTTGTCGCGCTCATCGCCACAGTCCGTTCCCGGTGACCCGCTTGGCGACGAAGTTGACCGCCAGCAGCAGGCAGAGGTTGACCACCGAGTTGAACAGGCCCACGGCGGTGGCCATGCTGAAGTCCGCGTTGATCAGGCCGGTCTTGTAGACGTAGGTCGGGATGATCTCCGACTGCGCGAGGTTCAGATCGTTCTGGAGCAGGTACGCCTTCTCGAACCCGATCGCCATCGTGTTTCCCACGCCGAGGATCAGGACGACCACCGCGGTCGGCATGATGCCCGGCAGGTCGACGTGCCGGATGCGCTGCAGCCGGCTGGCTCCGTCGATCTTGGCCGACTCGTGCAGCGCGGGGTCGATGCCGGCGAGCGCGGCCATGTAGATGACGGCCGAATAGCCCGCCGTCTGCCAGACATCGGACCAAACGTAGATGTGCCGGAAGTAGTCCGGCTCGCCGAGGAAGTTGATCGGGTCGACGCCGAACACGCCGAGCCCGTCGTTGACCAGACCAGCCCGGGGCGACAGCAGGAGGATGGTCATGGAGACCACCACCACCGTGGAGATGAAATAGGGCGCGTAGGTAACCATCTGCACCGTGCGTTTGAACCAGCCGTTACGGATCTCGTTCAGCGCGAGCGCCAGAATGATCGGGATCGGGAAGCTCGCCAGCACCAGGTAGAACGCCAGGATGATGGTGTTCTTGAGCAGCGTGCCGAAGACCGGGTTGCCAAACAGCAGTTCGAAGTTCCGTAAGCCGACCCACTCGCTGCCCCACGGCCCCTGCACGACGTTGTAGTTCTTGAACGCGATGACCGCGAAGCTCATCGGGACGTACTTGAAGATGACGAAGTAGGCCATCGGCAGGATCGCCAGCAGGTACAGCTGCCAATGCAAGCGCCAGGACCGCTGCGCTTGCGACCAGCGGCTGGGCCGACGCGCTCGCGCGCCGGAGCGTGGAGGCAGCCGAACGGACCGCTCGTCCACGCTCGGCAGCGGTATCTGGCGCGGCGTGGTAGTCGCCATCAGTCACGCCTCCTACAGGTGGAGTGGGCGGGGTGATGCCAGCTGCTATGGCCGGTGGCCGGCTGACGCTGACTCAGGAAAGGGCGGCCGACTTGATGTTCGCGATCGCGGTGTTGTGGGCCCTTCCGGTGCGGTTAGCAGGCGGCAGGACCGGTGACAGTCGGTGACGAGGCCGTGTGGGTGTCACAAGCGGCTCGTGCGGACGGGCGTGTCGAACCGCTCGCGGCGGACCGGTTCGGCACCAGACGATTTCGGTCACCAGATCGCCAGTCGCGGGGGTCGCAGCCAGCGGGCCGAGCGCCGATCTCAGGAAACATAGGCGAAACCTAGGACTAATAATTTCCTTCGTCAAGTATTGATTTCGGCTGGTCGCCGGTCCTACGCTCGTCGGCACCTCTTGCCCACCCCGCCATCGTCGAGGCCGTGACGCCCGCCGCCACGGCGTTCGAGCGGCGACAGCGGAGCGCAGGGGCCGCACCCGTCCAGCATCAATACTTGACGAAGGAAATTATTGGGCCTACGTTTCGGCCATGTTTCCCGAGGCTGACACCGTCGCACCGGCAGTAACGGCCGTGCTGACGGCGGTACTGACCGAGGGACCGCTCAGTCGCGTCGGACTCGCCCGGCGGCTCGGGCTGTCGTCGGCCGCTGTCACCAAGGCGGCACGACCACTCATAGAGCTGGGCTACCTGCAGGAACTGGCCGCGACCGAGCGGACCAGCCTGGGTGTCGGACGACCGGCCAGCCCGCTGGCCATACGGGCGGACCGCGAGTTCTTCGTCGGCGTGAAGATCACGGCCGATGAGTTGATCGGCGTGGTCTGCGATTTCGGCGCGCAGGTACGGGCGTCGGCCCACCGGCGACTGCACAATTCGACCGTCGAGCAGGTCCTCACAGAGCTCGGCCACCTCGTCGACGAGCTGCTCGACGGCTCAGGCGACTACCGCGGCCGTACCCGCCGGCTGGGCCTGGCCGTTTCCGGCGACGTCGACCGCGCCACCGGCCTGGTGCGCTACTCACCGTTCCTGCACTGGCACGACGTGCCGCTGCAGGACCGTGCCGAGAAGATCACCGGACTCACTACCACGGTCGAGAACGACGTAAAGGCGCTGACCACCGCCGAGCACTGGTTCGGTGAAGGCGTCGGCGCGACGTCTTTCGCTCTGGTCACCGTGGGTACCGGCATAGGCTGCGGCCTGGTGGTCAACCGCCGGCTCGTGTCCGGCTCGCACGGCGTCGCGGGCGAGATCGGCCACATCTGCGTCGACGTCAGCGGCCCCGTGTGCCATTGCGGCGGACGAGGCTGCGTCGAGGCCATCGCCGGTACCGATGCCATCGTCGGTAGAGCTCAAGAGCGCACCGGCCGGCCAGGGCTCACGTTCGACGACGCGGTGGCCTTGGCGCGCGGCGGCGACGAACGCGTCGGTGCCGTCTTCGCCGAGGCTGGCAACGCGATCGGCTGCGGCATCGCGGCCGTGGCGAACCTGGTCGGCCCGGCCCGCATCGTCGTGTCCGGTGAGGGCCTGGCGGCCTACGACCTTTTCGAAGCGCACATCCGCGCCGGCTTCGAGCGCCAAGCCTTCGGGGCCGCCGCCCAGTGTCCACTGTCCATCCGTCCGATGCCGTTCGAGGAGTGGGCACGGGGCGCCGCCACGGTCAGCATCCAGGCATTCGTCGCTTCCTGACAGGCACCTACATCAGATCCACAGATCCACCCGGTCTGGCCCACCGCCCGGTACCACTTCTGCCCACCCCATCAGGAGGCACAACTGTGAAGTCACCGCTACGCACCACCGCACGTCCCGGCAGACCCCGGCCCCGACGCGGGAGCCGGAACCGTCTCGCCGCCGTCCTGGGCGCCGCACTGCTGATGCTCCTGAGCGCGAGCGTCCATCCAGCGCAGGCCGCCCAGCCGGGGCAGGCCACCCGATACAAGCCGAGTCCGCCGCCGGGCGCCGCGCCCGCCGCTCCCCCATCCGAGCCAACTCCGACGACCAAAGGACCGGCCGCCTCGATCGCCGACCCCTGGGCCACGCGGCCGTACATGGGCTGGAGCAGCTACAGCATGCAGGTCTACTCCGGCAACGGGCAGTGGATAACGGGTGACCAGCTCGTCAAACAGTCCAACGCGATGCGCGCCAAGCTGCAAAAGTACGGATACAACTACATCAACGTCGATGCCGCGTGGAACGACGGGTGGGACGCCAACGGCCGGCCGAAGCCCAGCGCGACGCGCTACCCGCAGGGTCTACAGAAGGTCATCGACCAGGTACACGCGAACGGCCAGCGGTTCGGGCTCTACATGATCCCGGGCGTCTCCCCGGACGTCTACAACGCGAGTTTGCCGATCGCGGGCGCCCCTGGCTGCACGACGCACGACATCGCCGCGCAGCCGCTTCGACCCGCCGACTACTGGAAGATCGGCTACAAGATGGACTTCTCGAACCCGTGTTCGCAGAAGTACATCGACTCGATCGTCGACCTCTTCGCCGAGTGGGGAGTCAACTTCGTCAAGTTCGACAGTGTCACCCCGGGCTCCGGGGTGAGTGACCTCTCGCTCGACGCGCGGGACGACGTCGCCGCCTGGTCGGCCGCGCTCAAGCGGCACCAGATCTGGTTCGAGCTGTCCTGGGCGCTCGACCCGAAGTACGCCGACTACTGGCGGTCCAAGGCGAACGGCTGGCGAATCGAGTGGGACGTCGAGTGCTACTGCGCCAACGAGGCACTCACCAAGTGGGAAAACATCGCCCGCCTCTTCCCGGACGCGGCGACCTGGTGGCGCAACGGTGGAAACGGCGGGTGGAACGACCTCGACTCGCTCAACGTCGGCAACGGCACCATGGACGGCCTGACCCGCGACGAACGGCGGACCGCGATGACACTGTGGACGGTCTCCGCCGCGCCGCTGTACCTCGGTAACGACCTGACGAACCTGGACTCCTACGGGCTCAGCCTGCTCACGAACCCTGAGGTGATCGCGGTCAACCAGGCGGGCACCCCGGCGCGGCCCGTCTCCCTCGCGGCGCCGCAGCAGGTTTGGTACGCGCTCAACGCCGACGGCAGCTACACCGTCGCGCTCTTCAACCTCGGCCGTACGGACAAGGACATCAGGGCGAACTGGTCGGACCTGGGCCTGACCGGCGCCGCCGCCGTACGCGACGTGTGGGCCCGCAAGGACCTCGGCCGCTTCTCCACCGGATTCACCGCTTCCGCTGTGCCGATCCACGGCGTGCGCCTGCTCAGGGTGACGCCGCAGTCCGGCGCCGTCATCGCCGTCAACGACGACGCCTTGCGCGTTGGCTACAGCGGCGAATGGACCCGTAATGGCGAGAACGAGGTCGCCGCCACCTCGCAGCCGCTCACTGTGAGCGTCACCGACACCGGCGCCCCGGCGCCGCCGTCGACGACCGGCCCGATCCGCACGATCGTCCACGACGACACCGACCCAGACATCGTGTACCTGGGCTCGTGGTCGCAAAGCACCGGCCGCGGGCTCGGCGACTACAACGACAACGTGCACTACACCGAGCGGGACGGCGACTCGTTCCAGTACACCTTCCAGGGCACGGGCGTCTCGTACATCACGGAGATGGACTCTTCACAGGGCGACGTCGACATCTACGTCGACGGACAGTTCGTGAGGACCGTGAACACGGGACGTGAGCCGGGGCAGCCGCGCCTCGCGCAGCAGACCGTCTTCACCGTGACCGACCTGCCCAACGGGAGCCACACGCTCAGGGCCGTCAAGAAGTCCGGCGCCTTCATGCTGCTCGACCGGATCGATGTGATTCAGCCGAGCCTCCTCGACCCGCCGACGGCCTCGTTCGACAAGAAGGCGCCGGCGGACGTGCAGGTGAAGCTCCTGCGCGACGGCAGCGAGTTCATCGGCGTCTCGCGCGGCGGCACGGAGCTCGAGCCGGGCAGCGACTACACCCTGTCGGGCTCGACCGTGACCCTGCACTCGGGGTACCTCGCCACTCTCCCGGTCGGCACGGCGCAGCTGGACTTCGCGTTCCGCGGGGACTATCTCGATGACGTCCACGCCACGACCCGCAACGGCGACTCGGTCTCGTACACCTTCACCGGGATCGGCGCCGACTGGATCACCGCCACCGCGCCCGACCAGGGATTCGTCGACATCTACATCGACGGCAAGCTCGTCAAGCGCGTCGACATCCACAGCGACGTACGAGCGACGCAGCAGAAGGTGTTCAGCGCCTCAGGGCTCACCAACGGGCAACATACCGTCAAGGTGGTGAAAGCCTCGGGCGACGTGATGCGCACCGACGTCATCCGCTACACCACCGGATAGTCCACAGAGGAGGGTTGGAGCACCGCCGCCGGCGCTCCAACCCTCCCCGCGACGAGGCAGGGACATGAAGCTGGATCAGGCGCGGCCGGTCGACAGCAGCCGGAGTTCGCGGCCGCGTTGTACGGCTGTGGACCGGTCGGTGGCACCGAGCTTGGTGTAGATGCGGCGGATGTGGGTGTTGACCGTGTTCAGCGAGACCGACAGCTGGCCGGCGATCTCCGGCCGAGTGAGGTTGGTCGGCAGGTAGCGCAGCACGCGCAGCTCACTCGGGCTGAGCCGCCCGGCCGATACGGGAGCCGCGGCGGCGGGTCCGGGGACGCCGTTCCGCACGGCGTCGAGGATGTCGGTGACCAGCGCGGCGTGCGACGTCTGCGCCGGTGGCAGGGTGGTCAGCAGCTGCCAAGCGCCGGTCATCGCGAACGGCAGCACCAGGCGGTCCGGCTCGGCCAGGTGCAGTGCCCGCTCCACGGCGGCGCGGGCGGCGCGCTCCTCGCCCATGCCTTGGCTGGCGAGCGCGTCGATCAGGTGGGCCTCGACGAGGGTGAGGGTGGGTGCGCCGCCGTCGAGCACGGCCTGGAGCTCGTGGCGTGCCCCGGCCGGGTCCTGTTCGGCGAGGCGGACCACCGCCGCCGCGTTGCGGACCTCAGGGGCGGCGGCCAGCCAGTCCTCGAGGCCGTCGAGGTCCGCCCGAGCCCGTCCGACGTCGCCGAGGCGGGCCTGGGTGGCGATCGTCCAGGCGGCGACGTGTGCGGTGAGTGCGTGCCGCCCGGCCATGCCCGACTGCACCTGCCCGGCCGCCCGGAATTCGCGCAGCGCCTCCGGGTACCGGCCGTGGGCCGTCGGCAGGATCGCGGAAATCAGGTGGACGAGCAGCTGGATGCCTGGCTCGCCGCCGGCCCGGGTGGCGCTGCGGGCCCGGTCCAGCCAGTGCTGGCCTTCGTCGAACTCGCCGGTCCAGGCGAGGATCCAGGCGAGGGTCGCCTGGGCTGGGGCGATCACCGGCTCGGTGTCCCAGCCATGGCGGGCCGCCTCCGCGACGGCGTCCTCGCAGTGCCGCTGTGCCTCGGCGAAGGAGCGTGCGGTGGCGGCGAACCCCAGGTGTGCGAGGCAGGCCACCTGCAGGTAGGGCCGGCCGATGTCGCGGGCCAGGGCGGCGCCTTCGCGCAGGTGCCGCTCGCTCTCGGTCAGCCGCAGCGACCACGCCTCGGTGACGCCGAGGTTCAGCAGCGCGACCGCGCGTAGGTCGCTGGCGAGGGCCACGTCCGTGTTCGACTGACCGGCCGGTGGTGGGGACAGCGCGCCCACCTGTGCGAACACGCCGTCGAAGTGCCCGCGCAGCCGGGCCGTCAGCAGGTCCAGCGACGCGATGGCCAGCCCCAGCCGGTACCGCCGGTCCGGCGCCGCCGTGGCCCTGTAGGCCCGGGCCACGTCGATGTGCGCGGCCGCCTGGTCCAGACGGAGTTGGTCGAGGTCGGCGATCGCGTGCACCAGGGCCAGTCCCGGAAACTCCTCACTGGCCCGCGCCGGAAAGGCGCGCAGCAATGCCCCGACGGTGCCGGCCTGGCCGTCGAGCGTGAGGCTGAGCGCGTGGTCGGTGAGCAACCCGGCCGCGTCGGCCCAGTCACCGGCCGCTTGCAGGTGTCGGATGGCGTCCGGGACCTGCGAATGGTCGGCGTACCATCGCGCCGCGAGCCGGTGCAGCCGGGGGATTTCCCCGGGCAGGGTGCGGCGTAGCTCCAGGCGGAGCAGCCCGCTGAACATGTGGTGGTAGCGGAACCAGGTGCGGCCGGGGTCGAGCGACACGACGAACGCGTTGGCGTCTTCCAGGTCGAGCAGGATCCGGTCCGATCCGGTGGCGCCGGCGAGCAGGTCGGCCAGCTCGCCGTTGACCCGATCCGGCAGCGAGGTGCGCAGCAGCAGCCGGCGCACGTCGGGCGGCTGCCGGTCGAGCATCTCGGCCATCAGATACTCGGCGACCGTGTGGTCGCCGCCGCCGAACCCGATCACGAACTGTTCCGGATCCGGGTGCCCGGCCAGCGAGAGGGCGGCCAGCCGCAGCCCGGCCGCCCAGCCCTCGGTCCGCTCGTACAGCGTGGCGACGACCGGGTCGGGCAGCTTGACACCGGCAGTGTTCAGCAGGCGGCGGGTCTCGTCCAGAGTGAACCGCAGCTGCGCGCCACGGATCTCGACCAGCTCACCGGCCAGCCGCAGCCGGTGCAGACGCAGCGGCGTGTCGCGGCGGGTGGCCAGGACCGCGTGGACGCGCGGCGGCAGGTCCGCCAGCAGCGCCGCGAGCTGCTCGGCGGCCTCGTCGGAGTTGAGTTCGTGCAGGTCGTCGACGATCAGGACGAACGGGTCGCCGGACGCGGCGAGCTCGGCGCGCACCTTGTCGACCATGGCCGGACCGTTGAACCCGGGCGTCGCGGGCGGCGGTTGGGGGCCGCCGGTCGCGGCGCGGACCGCGCCCAGCAGGGCGAGCCAGAACAGCTGCCCGTCCTGCTGCCCCGGCCGTACGGACAGGAAGGCGACCCTGCGGTCCGGGCCCGGCCGGTCGGCCCACGCGCGCAGCAGCGACGTCTTCCCGCTGCCGGCGGGCGCGGAGATGACCGTCACCCGGTGACCGGCCGCGCGGTCGAGCGTGGCGATGAGGTCGTGACGGTCGATCAGTGCCTGCCGGGCCGCACGGTCTGCTCCGGGCACCCGTTCAGCGTAGCGCCAGAGGATCACCGGAATCCGGTGACGACCCATCACTGCCCCGGCGGCCAGCCTGGACCTCGTCGCTCGTCGGGCGGAACGGATGGGACAGCGTCCAGGTACACGCATGAACGGAGAGCACGGAATGAGCGAACGGGTGGCGATCGTCGTCGGCGCGGGCGGCGAGCTCGGCCGCGTGACGGCGGAGAAGCTGGCCGCCGCCGCGGCGCGGGTGCGATCGTGCACGTGGCCGCCCGGGCCGGGCTGGAGCCGACCCCGGGCCTGCTCACCTACAGCGTCAGTAAAGCGGCCCTCGTCCACCTCGTCCGCGTGCTCGACCTCGAACTGCGCCCACTCGGCATCCGGGTGAACGCCGTCGCACCGCAGGTGCTCGACACCGCCAAGAACCGGCCGTTCCTGCCGGCCGAGCTGCTCGCGCACGCGGTCGCGCCGGCGGCGGTGGCGGACGTCATCGCCCACCTCGTCAGCGACGCGGCCGCGCCGGTCAGCGGCGCCGTCGTACCGACCTACGGCGCCTGAGCATGGTGGCCGGCCGGTCCTACCCGCTCGGCCGGTGGCGCGTGCACCGGGCCGGGTACGGCGCGATGCAGCTCGCCGGCGACGGCGTCTTCGGGCCGCCACGGGACCGCGACGAGGCGCTACACGTGCTGCGCGCCGCCGTGGCGGCCGGGGTGGACCACATCGACACCGCGCAGTACTACGGGGCCGGCACGGTCAATCAGCTCATCCGCGAAGCGTTGCACCCCTACCCGGACGACCTGGCCATCGTCAGCAAGGTCGCCGCCCGCCGCGACACGCGTGGCGCGCTGCTGCGCTACGACGAACCGCACGAGCTGCGCCGGGGCATCGAGGACAACCTCGCCACGCTCGGCGCCGACCGCCTCGCGGCAGTCAACCTGCGCGTGATGGACCCGTCGGAGCCGCCGGGCGCGCGGTTCGACGCCCAGCTGGTAGCGCTGGTCCAAGCCCGCGAGGAAGGCCTGATCGCGGGCATCGGCATCAGCAACGTCTCCCGTCACCACGTGCTGCGCGCGGTCGCCCAAACCGAAATCGTCTGTGTGCAGAACCTGTTCAACCTGGCCGACCAGCGATCCGTGGAGGTCCTCACCGAGTGCACGGCGCGGGGCATCGCGTTCGTGCCGTTCTGCCCGCTGGGCTGGCCCGGCGAGGCACGGCGCCGGTTGCTCACCGACCCCGTCCTCACCGCGCTGGGCGGGCGGCTGGGCGCGTCGCCGGCACAGGTCGCGCTCGGCTGGCTGCTGGACCTGGCCCCGAACATCCTGCTCATCCCCGGTACCCGCACCCGTGCCCACCTCGCCGAAAACCTCGCCGCCGCCGACGTCCGCCTCGACGAAGCCGCCCGCACCGAGCTGACCCGGCGCTTTCCCCCGCCCAGATCGCCCGTCCCGCAAACCGAGCAGGAGGTATGAGGGTGAGTATCCATCCACCGGTGACCGGTGCCGAGGTGGCCGACCGGCTCGCCATCCGGGAACTTGTCGACGCCTACGCGCACTGCGCCGACCGGCGCGACGCCACAGGCCAGATGGCCCTGTTCACCGAAGACACCCATTTCGTCGTGCACATGGACGCCCGCGACCCCGAGCCGACCCAGGACCTGCGCGGCCGCGAGTCGCTGGCGCCGGTCTTCGACGCGCTCAACGCCTACGCCGCCACCATGCACTTCAACGGCCAGAGCACCGTCGAGTTGGACGGGGATCGGGCCACCGGCGAAAGCTACTGCCTGGCGCATCACCTGACCGAGGCGGGCGACGGATCCCGGACACTGATGGTGGCGTCCATCCGCTACCTCGACACGTTCGTCAAGCAGGACGGGGCGTGGCTGTTCGCCGAACGCCGCCTCATGGTCAACTGGACCGACACCCGACCGTCGGTGTCCTGACGCCCTCCCATGCTCGCCAGAAGTGACCGATGGCGGCGACTGTGGCAGCCGCCGCGCCCGCATGGGCAGCAGCCACTGGACCGCCGGGTCAGCCCGGTGGAGCTGTTCTACGACCTGGTCGTGGTCGTGCTCGTCGGCCAGGCCGCGCACCACCTGTCCGGGCACCTGACCTGGCGAGGGCTCGCGGAGTTCACCGCCGTGTTCACGCTGATCTGGATCGCGTGGCTCAACGGCAGCCTGCACCACGACCTGCACGGCCGCGACGACGCCCGCGGCCGCACGCTTCTGCTGGTCCAGATCCTGGCGCTGGTCCCGCTCGGGGCGAGCATCCCCGCGGCCGGCAGCACACGCGGTGCCGCTTTCGCCGTCAACGCCGCGGTCCTGTTCGCCATCCTCGCCCTGCTCTGGCGCCGCGCCGCGCGGGACGACACCGCCGACTTTCGCCGCTCCAGCCTTGTGTTCGTAGCCGGCACGGTCGCCTGCGCGGCTGTGCTGGCCGGGACCGTCCCGCTGCCGCCAGACGTCCGGCCGATCGCCTGGCTGGCTCTGGGCGCCGCCTACCTGGCTGGATTCGCCGTCATGATCGGGCGGGCCACGCCGGTACAGGCCGCCGCGTTCACCATCACCGACGCGATCACCGAACGGTTCGGGCTGTTCATCATCATCGTGCTCGGCGAGACCGTGACCGGCGTGGTGGACGGGCTGGCCCACGCCGAGCTCAGGCCGCTGACCGTCGCCGTCGGGCTGGTCGCGGTCGTGGTCGGCTTCGGTGCCTGGTGGACGTACTTCGACTTCGCCGGAAACCGCCAGCCGCGGCAGACCCGCGCCGCCACGGCCGTGTGGGTGCTCGCCCACCTGCCGCTGACGGCCGCTGTAGCCGCCATGGGTGCGGCGGCGATGGTCACGCTGGTCGAGCACGCGCGCGACGGGCGCGGCCCGGCACCGGCCGTGTGGCTGCTCAGCACCGGGCACGGCCGTCACGCTCTGCGCGACGATGGCCGTCGCCGCCACCCTGCAGGCGTGGCGCGCGAACCGCGCCCTCTACCGGCCGCTGGTGGTCACCTGCGCCGTCGTGGCGGTGCTCTGCCCGGCGCTCGCGGGCCCTACGACCGGCTCCCCTGCCGCTCGTCGGCGCGCTCGTCGTCCTGCTCGCCGTCCCCTGGGGAGTCGCCGTGACCCGCCCGGGAACCAACGGCGACATCCCGACCGGCTAGCGGGCACGAATGCACCGTCTTACCGGGTGCGGCCGGCCGAGAGAGCAGGCCGAGCTGTCGTGCGCGCTGTACGGCGGAGGTGCGACCACTGGCCTGGAGCTTGGTGTAGATGTTGCGGACGTGCACGCCGACGTGATCGTGAGCGGGCTGCCGTGGGCGGCGTTCGCGGCGGCCCAGCAAGACGACCTGCTCGGCGCCGTCACCGGCGCCCTCGCGCCAGGCGGTGTGTTCACCACCTTCGCGTACACCCACACGCGTTGGGTCCGGCCGGCCCGCCGATTGCGGCGATCCCTCGCCGCGCGGTTCGAAGAGGTCGTACCCGCGCGGACGGTGTGGGCCAACCTGCCCCCGGCCTTCGTCTACTTCTGCCGGCGGCCGGTCCACTCACCGGCTGGGCGCGCCAGCCATACCGCGACCGATGACTAGCCTGGGTGCGTGACCGCCGAAGAGAAGATCAACGCCCAGCCGGACGCGCACGCCGACCTGTGGCTGACGCCCGCACAGCTGGACTCGTGGATGTCGGTGGTCCGGCTGATCACCCGGTTGCCGTGGGCGATCGACGGCGATCTGCAGCGCGAGGCTGGGCTCAGCATGATCGAGTACATGACCATGGCGGCCCTCTCCGAGAGCAGGGACCGCACCATGCGGATGAGCGATGTCGCCGAGAAGACGAGCGTGTCGCTGTCCAGGCTGTCGCACCTGGTCAAGCGCCTGGAGGCCCGCGGTTGGGTGCGCCGCGAGGCGGACACGGCCGACGGTCGCTTCACGAACGCGATCCTCACCCCTGAGGGGATGCGCAAGCTCGAGTCGGCCGCCCCCCGCCATGTGGCTACCGTGCGACGGCTGGTGATCGACAACCTGTCGGCTGAGCGGTTGCGCCGACTCGGGCAGGACGCCGACCGGATCGTCGGCCGCATCGACTCCCCCGCTCGCTGAGCCGTCCGGCCGTTCGCCCACAACAACCGTATCCGCGCAGCTCGTCCCCCACTTGAGCATTCAGGTGACAGGAATTCCTCAAGCCCGCCTAGGCTCGGCGAATTCCCCTACTTGAACGCGAACCTGTGACAGACATCGCTGCGGCGCCTTCGCGGTTGACTTGATGGTTCAAGTGATTGGTCGTAGCGTTCGAGTCGTCAAGCATGACACGACATTGATCGGAAGGATCAGTCATGAGGAAGTCGCATCGCCTCGGATGGGCCGCCGGCATCGCCACCGCGACGGTCGCCGGTGTGGCACTGACCAGCTCGGCCGTCGAGGCTCGACCAGCCTCGCCCGCCCACCGCGGCGGGACCGCGTGGACGGAGGCGGCGAACAAGCGGGTCGTCGAAGGATTCCTCGCCGACGTGCTCAACGGTCACCACGGTGGCAACGTCAAGCACTGGTGGACACCCGACGGCCAGTTTCACGGCGGCACGCTCGGCACCACCACCGGCCGCGACAACGTCACCGCGCTGCTGACCGCCGTGGTCACCGCGATTCCCGACCTACACGCCGCCCAGAAGGACATCATCGCCGACGGCGACCGGGTCGTGGTGCGACTCGTCGTCACCGGCACGCACAAGGGTGACCTGATCGGCGTCCCCGCGAGCAACCGTCCGGTGTCATGGGACGCGGTCGACGTCTACCGCCTCGAGAACGGCAAGATCGCCGAGGAATGGGCGGCCGAGGACCTGACCGCCTTCTTGGCCGACACCGGCACCTACAAGGCCCCCTGGATCCCGTGACCGCCGGGCCAGCCCGCTCCCGCGGCTGATCACGACGGGTCGCGGTCAGCCACGGACGAAGCCGACTGCATCATTCCTCGCGGGTCAGGACACCCGCATGTATCGAAAGGCAACGACGATGCGTGTACTTCTCATCGGCGGCACCGGCTACATCGGATCGGCTGTGCTGAAGGCACTGCGCGAACGGGGCCACGCCCCGCACGCCCTCGTGCGCAGCGAGAAATCCGCCGAATCGGCCGCCCTGGCCGGCGCCGAGCCGGTGCTCGGTGACATCGCCGACGTGCCCTGGCTGACCCGCCAGTTCGCCGCCACCGACGGGGCCGTCAACCTCGGCGCCCTGGACGCCGGTGGCGAAGACGCGGTGATCGACGCCGCTGTAGCCGCTTTTGGCGAAACAGCCAAGCCATTCGTCTACACCGGCGGAATCTGGATGTGGGGCAACGGTACGGACATCACCGAGCACGACCCGTTCCAGCCACCGGCCATAGTGGGCTGGAAGGTGCAGCGACAGGACCGGGTTCTCCGGTCCGGCGTCAAAGCGTCGGCCATCGCGCCGGCCGTCGTCTACGGGCACGGGCAAGGCATTCCGGCCGGCATGTTCACCTACGGGCCGCGCACCCAGGACGGCGCGCTGCGCCTCATCGGCGACGGCCAGCAGCATTGGGCCACGGTGCACGTGGACGATCTGGCCGACCTGTACCTGCGCGTCCTGGAGCGGGCGCCGGGCGGTGCGACCTACATCGGCGCCTCCGGCCTCAGCCCGACCGTCCGCGAGATGGATCTGGCAGCCGCCGAACGGGTCGCGCCCGAGACACCCGACGAAAGCCGAGAACGACTCGGCGTCTACCTGGCCGACGCGCTGCTGCTCGACCAGCAGGCCACCGGAGCGACCGCCCGGCAGGCGCTCGGCTGGATCCCTACCCGTCCCGACGTACTGACCGAACTGGCCCGCCGCTGAAACACCTCGTTCGCTCGGGATTTCCGGGCAGCGTCGACCCGCTGCCCGGATCTGCCACGTCCACCGCCGCTGGAACGGAAGCCCCCACTTCCGGCCGCTCCGGACGGCTGGTGGGCTCTGTTTCATTGCACCTCCGTCTTCAGGGGAAGCTGTGCGTCGTCGCGGACGAGCACAGGGATGCGGTCGAGCGGTGCGGCAACGTCGACGTGGTCGCCTCCGGCGTAGCGGCGACCGGTACCGACATCGGTCCATTCGGCGCCCGCTGGCAGGTAGACGCGCCGTTCGCGGGCTCCGAACTGAGTCACGGGTGCCACGAGGACGTCGGGGCCGAGCAGGAACTGGTCGTCGACCTCCCAGGCCGTCGGGTCGGCGGGAAACTCCAGGAAGAGCGGGCGCATCGGCGGTATGCCGGTCGCCGAGGCGTCGTCCATCTGCTCGAGCAGGTATGGGGTCAGTCGCGTGCGCAGGTCGAGGTATGACCGCATCACCGCGTACGCCTCGTCGCCATAGCTCCACATCTCGTTGCTGCCGCCGCTGTGCCCGGCGCCGTGTCCGTGGTGCGGCTCGCGGTGGCCGTGCATGCGCAGCAACGGGCAGAAGGTGGCGTACTGGAACCAGCGGATCATCAGCTCCCGGAACTCCTCCGAAGGCGGGTCGCCGCCGTGGAAGCCGCCGATGTCCGTCGTCCACCACGGGATCCCGCTGAGGGCCACGTTCAGCCCTGCGCGTAGCTGAGCCGCCAGGGTTCGAACGTGGTGGGGATGTCGCCGGACCACAGGGCGGCGCCGTACCGCTGGCTTCCGGCCCAGGCGGACCTTGCGAGCGAGATGACCGTCTCGCGTAGGTCGGCGCGCAGGTGCTCGTAGAGGCCGCGAGCGTGCGTACAGGTTGGCGACCTCGCGTCCCGGTCCTGCGGCGAACACCAGGTTTGCGTGCTGCTCGGGATAGATCTCCGGCTCGCACGTGTCGAGCCAGAAGATATCGATGCCGTGCCGGACGTAGTTGTCGCGCAGCTTCTCCCACAGGAAGTCGCGGGCGCGGGCGTCGGTCGCGTCGTAGAAGGCGACGCCCAGCGACCGACCGTAGAATCCGATGTCCGAGAACAGTACGAGGTAATGGCCTTGAGCATCACCGGGTCCAGCAGGGCCAGCAGCACCGAGGCGTATGACGTGTCCCAGAAGAACATCGTCGTCCCGCCGAACTCGTTGGCGCCGGTCGTGTAGATCCGGTCGAAGCCACGGAAGCCGCCGGAGGGCCGGCCGAGGAAGCCGCTGAAGGCCGGGCCGAGATTGGTGCGCTCGGCGGCCAGCACGGAGAGCACGCTCATGTAGTAGAGCCGGTCGATCGCCGGATGGTCGGTGGTGATCACGGGCAGCGATCCGGAGTAGTGGGGGTTGCCCGGGGTGAACGCGGCGTACCAACGGTCGGACCAGCCGGTCTGCGCGGCGGTGAAGACGCTCTGGAACGAGGTGAGCGTCGTGCGCGTGGCGGACAGCACCGAATTCGCGTCGTCGGGGTTGGTCAGCGCACGGCCGGTCGAGGTGTCGCCGATCGCGATGACGACGTTGAGCACGGTGGTCGCGCCGGGTGCGAGCGTCAGGCTCCATCGCGCCGTGCCGGCGATCCCGCTGATCGAGAGGCTTTGCGGCGCCGGCGAGACCGCGACCGCCGTGACGGTCGGTCCTGTGTTGTCGGGCACGAGCAGGGTCTGGTTCGGCGCCGAGCCGACGAGTTGGGCGGTGAAGCTCTGGTCCGACGGTCGGGGGATCTGCTAGTTCCACCCCGTGGTGTACTTGCGGATCCTGGGATTGAGCGCGAGCGAGACGGTCGTCGAGATCGGTGCGGCGGTCGGGTTGGTGACGTTGAAGGTGATCAGCACCTGGTTGGCCTCGAATGCCATACGCGTGCCGGACTGGACACGCAGACCGGAGGCCGTCTCGGCGAGCCGGTGGACCTGGTACGGATACCACCGCACGTACTGCGAGGCAAGGGGTGCGCCGTCGAAGGTCATCTCGAACGCGGTGCCGCCCTGCGCGTACGGGGCCATGGTCAGGCGCAGGAATCCGCAGACGTTGGCGCCGGCCTCCAGCCCGCCCCAGAAGTTGCTGATCTCGGGTTGATGGAGGATTCCGCTGACCGGCTGCCAGTCGCCGGCCATGGCGTCGAGGCCCGGCGGCGCCCCGACTATCGGGGCGGCTCGGGCTGCCGCCCAGGAAGGTGCGGCGACTGAGTTCCGGCATCGAATCTCTCCTCATCTGACCGGAAGTACGATCCGCGAAAGTCTCGCGGGGTCGTGGTAGACCGATTGGCGGGTGGCCGCAGCCGCGACGTGGCGGGCCCACCGGGGAAAACAGCTCGCGGTTAGCTGTAGGCGGATGCGGTGGCCGGGCAGGAACACGTGAGCCGTGGACCACAGGTCGACCACATGTTCCCTGGGCCGGCCGGGATCGTCGACGTACGGTGTTCGCAGGATGCCGTCGGTGACGTTGCGGGACACGCCGTCGAGGTCCACGTCGCAGAGCCGGGCCACCCATTCGGTGGAGTCGGCGAACAGGTGGACCCGGATGCGGCCGACCACCTCCAACGGCGCGCGCAACGGCTCGCTGGTGTAGACGAGGACGTCTTCGCGTTTCTCGACCAGGCGCTGATCGAAGGGTCCCGCGGGAAACCGCGGCGCCAGCAGCAGCGCTCCCCCGAGGGTCGGGACCGGATCGCCGGCGTCGTGGTGGAACGTGTCCGGCGGCGAGTCCGCCCGCGGTGGGTCAGCCGACAGCCCGCCGCCGGTGTGCAGATACCAGGCGACGTCGACCGCGTCGGGGGGCCAGACCGGGAAGCGGCGCCATTCGTTGACGCCCATCACGAACAACAGGACCGGCGACTCTGGCGGTGCGGCCTCAGAGCGTGGCTTGAGATACCGGTCGAGCCAGTCCAGCTCCCGCGCCGTCACCGACCTGCCATCGTCCAACGTGGACCTTTCGGCGGTCGGGCCGAAGTCTGTTTCGCCGATCCTGCTCGTCTGGTTGTCGTGCGACCACGGGCCGACGATCAGCGCCGCGGGCGCCCCGCCGTCGCGGGCCCTGAGGTAGTTGTCGAGACTGCCCTGCAGGAAGGCGTCGAACCAGCCGGCAACGGTCAGCGTCGGGACCCGAACTGTCGCGGCTGGTCGGTGGCCAGCCTCCGGACGCGGCAAATCAAGACGGCGCACCGTAGCCGCCCCGTCCGGATACCTGTCGAGCGCCGAGTTGAGCGCATCGAGCCGCCGTCGCAGCTCAGCGGGGCGGTTGGCGTAACGGCGTTGGAGCACGTTGGAGCCCAGCGTCAGTGTCCACTGTGTCACCAGCCCGAGCTCCTCCGCTCCTCCGCGCGTGATCAGGCCGTCGTGCGGATCCGACCAAGTGAACTCGGTGACGGCGGCGCACAGCTCGGGTGGCCGCGTCTCTGTAGCGGCCCATGCTGTGTAGCCGAGGTAGCTGGGCCCGTACACCGCTACATGCCCGTCGGATCCCGCCAACTCGGCGGCCCAACCAACGGTGTCGTGTCCGTCGGTATGTTCGTGAGCGAGCGGCTCCCACTCGCCGTCCGACCCGAACCGGCCGCGGCAGTCCTGGATCAGGACCAGATAGCCGCGCGCGGCGGCGCCGGCCGGGTCCAGGCGGGACAGCACACCGGGGTCCTGCCTGCCGTACGGGGTGCGGGCAAGCAGCACCGGCCATGGGCCGTCGCCGGCCGGCCGGTAGGCGTCGGCGCGCAGGATGGTGCCGTCGCGCATGGTCGCTTCGAGCCCGCACTCGACATGGACTCCGAGCGGCGTATCCACCACGGCGCCTCCCACGGCCGATCAGCTGATGGTCAGGTCGTCGAGGTACCCGCGGTAGCCGCCGGTGGCACTGGGCCGGTCGAAGCCGATCAGGATCCGGCTGATCTGCTTGTTGGCATTGTTGGCGGCCAGGTTGACGGTCACCTGGTTCCATGTGTCGAGCGTGAGATGCGCGCATTGGAAGGCGGGGTGGGCGCGATCGCCGGTCTGGTCGACAGCGCCCGAGTCTCTCAGCGTGCTGCCATCGGTGAAGACCAGGTCGATCGCTACGCACGTACTGTTGTTGGAGCCCGCGGGTACCCAGGTGCTGGTGGCGTTGCTCTGGGGGTAGATCCAGTAGCTGAGGGTCCTGCTCGTGCCGATCGCCAGCGGGCTGCCGCTGAGGTCGTAGAGCCTCATGTAGGCGTACACCGCGCTGCCGCCCTGTCCGGAGCCGGAGTACATCAGCGATCCGCCGCCGGTGTGGACCGTCTCGCCGGTGCGGATGCCGGACTCGGGTCCGGTCAGTCCGCAGCAGATGCCGGTGACGCTCGACCGGCCGCCGCCGCTGGTGTCGACCGAGTCGCTCCAGGTCAGCGGCGAACCGGACTCGAAGCCGGAGCCGAAGGTGCCGCTGGTGCCCGTCTGCAGCGGCTGGGTCAGTTGGGTCTGGATCGTCGTCAGCGGTGTCCCGGCCGGGGCCAGGTGGAGCGTGTCGCCGGCCGAGGTGGCGATGGTGATTCTCGAGCCGGACACCGTGCCGGCGCTGGTGCCGTTGCGGTATACCTCCACGCTGCCCGGCCAGGGGTTGGTAAACGTGAAGTTTCCACCGCTCTGGCTGACCGCCCGGATGTACTGCACGCTGTTGCCGACCCTGCTGGCGGAGATCAGGAAGTTGCCGTACGCGAGCAGGTCGCCGAACTTGGCGCTCGTGTTGGCCGGCCAGGTCGCGAACACCTTGACGTCGTCCTGGAACGACTGCAGCAGCATCTCGTTCAATCCGGAGGTGACGACGTTGATGTTTTCGATGCCGCCGCCGTTGTGGTGTACGGCCATGTTGTTGTAGCTGTGGGTGGTGGCCTCCTCGCGCAGGTTGGCGAGGATGGTGTTCGGGTTGTAGCCCACGCGGGCGGCGGCGGCGTAGAACGTCGCCGGCGCGTTGCCGCCGTGCCAGGCGTTGGTCAGCGCGGCGACGGTGTTGCGCGCGACCTGCTGGAGAGTGGCGGTGCTGTTCAGCCCGATGAGACTGCCGGGGTAGATCGGCTGAGCGTCGATGTCGTTGCCGTCGTTGATGAAGTCGCTGCCGACCTCGGTCTCGCGCAGGATGGTCTGCCCATTGAGCGACATCGTCGGCAGGGGGCTGAGACGGGCGAGGATGTTCTGCCATGTCTCGCGTGTGCCGGCGTCCTGGTTGAGCGCGGTGCTCATGTCCACCAGGCCCTGGAAGAGCAGGCTGACCAGGCCGAGGGACATGCCGCTGTTGGTCTGCGGGTAAGCCTGGCCCTCGTGCGGGGCGTCGTCGACGATGACGTACCGGTTGTTGGCGGAGTCGAAGACCAGATAGTTCTGCCAGAACAGGCCCACCTGTTTCAGCCATGGGTAGACGCGGCTGGCGTACGCGGTGTCCCGGGTGTACTTGAAGCGCATCACCATGACGCTGGCGAGGTTGGCCGCGTTGGATTTCTGGTTGTGCAGGTTCGTGTCCGCGCTTGTGCCTCGCGGCGACAGGCCCACCGGGTAGAGCACGCCGGTGAACCCGTTCTGCGCCGCCAGCGCCTGCCCGGCCGACTGCCAGTCCAGCACCGGTTGGTCGTACGCGTCCATCTGCGCGATCCGGTTGCTGGCCAAGGCCGCGTAGAACGGGGCCTGATAGTTGTAGTTCGTGTGGTAGTCACCGTTCCAGTTCATCGGCCCGGTGATCCAGCTGCCCCATAGGCCGGGTGCGAACTTGCCGGTCCGCGAGACACACGCGAGCAGGTAGAGCGAGCCGTACCAGCCTTTCTCCACAACCTTGTCCGGGATCTCCACATAGGACCGTGACCAGTAGCTCTGCCACCACGAGCGGTGCGACGACCGGTATCCGTCGACGTCCAGCTGGGTGAGGCTGCCGACCAGCGCGTCGGCGCTGGACTGCCACGACGTGCCGTCGATGCTGGAGACGATCCCGGCTACGAGCGTGGAGGTGGTACCCGGCTGGATGGTCAGGGTGATCCGGTTGCCGGAGATCGACTGGGTCTGGCCGATGGTGCGCGCGGCGATGCGGGCGCGCGGATCGGCGCCGGCTCCCGTGTCCGCGACCACGTCGGCGTCGAGGTTGTTGCCGTTGGTGGAGATGGTCGGTGTGCCGCCTGAGCCGTTTTGCAGCGTGATGCCGATGCTCTGGGTGCCGCCGCCGGTCAGCGTGAACGAGGTGACGTACAGGCCCCGGTTCGCGTCCACCCAGCTGGCCGTGGTCAGCGTCTGGCCGCCCAGGGTGTAGGTGCCGCGCACCTCGGCCCGAGCGATGTCCTGGACCACGTTGTAGGACGCGCCGCCCAGTCCGGACGCGGAGACCACGATCCGGCCGAGCGGTCGGATCGCGTGGCTGGTGCCGGAGAAGAAGTCGTTCTTGCCGATGTACATCGTCTGGTTCGTGATCGGGCCGCCGACCGCGACGCCGATGTCACCGTTGCCCAACAGCGGCGCGTCGACCGCCGAGCCGCCGGTCACCACGGTGGGCGGGCTGTTCCAGACGCCGGTGTACTGCTGGGCGATGCGCCATGCCTGGTTCGCGGTGACCGAGTCCGCCATGGCCGGACGAGACAGAGTGGGGACCACCATCACGCACGCGAGCGCCGTGACGGCGCCGACGCTCACGGCCCGTCTGGGCCGCGGAGAAAGCTTCATGGATCGGACCTCTCGTCGAGAAGCAGCGGGGACTGCGCTCGTGAGAGATCTCCTCCACGCCTGGCACTGTCGGCGGATCAACCCTCACGCGATCCGTCACTCGGTGACCGCCGACGCCGCCGAATAACGTTATCCCGAAGAGTGGAGGCGGCGGGCCGTTCTGTCAAGAGTTGTGGTCAGGGTGCTGTAACGGCGGAGGCCGGCACCTCACCCGAGCCACGCACTGTCAACGAGACGGGTACGACGACGGTTTGCACCGGCCGCGCGGGGTCGGCCATGCGGGCCTGCAGCAGCTCCACAGCGAGCCGCCCGATCCGTGCGGTGTCCTGGGCGATGACGGTCAGCGCCGGCTGCAGAAGATCGGCGAGCGGGACCTCGTCGAAGCCCACGATCGCCAGACGCGAGGCCGCCGCCGGCCCCAGCCGGCGCAGGACCGCGATAGTGGTGTCCATGTTGCCGGTGACCAGCGCGGTCGCCGGATCAGTACCGCCCAACGTGGTGTCGAGGGCGGCGGCGACCCGGTCGGCCGTGATGTCGCCGGGGTGCACCAGGCCCTGGACCGGCTGGCCGTGGGCGACCAGGGCGGCGCGGAAGGCCGCCGCGCGCTCCCGGCCGGAAAAGACCCGTTCACTGTCGCCGATGTAGGCGATCCGGCGGTGCCCACGCTCGTGAAGGTGGTGGACGGCCATGCCGATGCCGGAGGCATTGTCGGACATGACGCAGTCGACCGAAAGCCCGCCCATCGGCCGGTCCATGGCCACCACGGGCAGGCCCGCGTCGAGCTCGGGCTCCAGGTAGCCGTGGCTCTCGCCGATCGGCTCGACGATGATGCCGCCGAGGCGCTGCCGGCACATGGAGACCAGGATGTCGTGCTCGCGGGACTCGTCGAAGTCCGTGGAGGAAGCCAGCAGGGTCAGTCCCGCGGCGCGGGCGGTCTGCTCGATGGCGGCCAGGGCCGGGTTGGTCTCGGCGATGCGCCGCACCGCCGCGCCGATCGTGCCGGTGACGCCGCTGCGCAGCTGGCGGGCCCGCTCATCGGGGCGGAAGTGCAGCTCCTTGATCGCCGCCTGGACCTTGGCGACGTACTCGGGCCCCACCGTCGGGTCATTGTTGACCACCCGCGACACCGTGCGCAGGGCCACCCCGGCCTCGCGCGCGACGTCGACCATGGTCGGCCGCTTGGCCCGCCCCCCGTTTCGGCTTCCGCCCCGCGCAAGGCTCATCCGCGTTTCTCCTCGTCCTGTCACGGCGGTGTTATCAGATCGGTTCTTGACACGTTCCCGCAACCTGCGCATAGTCTTCCAGATAACGTTATCCCGAAGGCTTCGGCACCTCGAGCCGTCCCACCGACCGGGTCACATCATCTCCTTGGAGACTTCCATGCGGCATAAACGTCTGCTCGCGGCGGGCCTCGCCGTGGGGCTCGCTCTGACCGCCGGGTGCTCGGCGGCATCGCCCGACGGTGCGGAGGATGGATCCACCACCCTGACCTACCTCACCTTCGAAACCCCCAGCCTGACCGCGTCGTTCTGGGACACCTCGATAGCGAACGCCGAGAAGAACGTGCAGGGAGTGACGATCAGGAAGTTGGTCGCCCCGAGCACCGACCGCGACGCCTACGCCAAGCAGCTGCAGGCATCCGGACAGTTCCCGGATCTGCTGCAGTCGATCACCCCGTCGACGTTCGTGCAGGCCGGCCTGCTCAAGCCGTACGACCAGAGCTGGGTGGACGCCAACTTCCTGCTGCCGAAGGGCAACGCCTACAAAGGCAGCGTCTACATCCCGCCGACCAACTCGCAGATCATCCCGATGGTCTTCTACAACAAGACGCTGTTCGCCAAGGCCGGGATCGCCGAGCCGCCGAAGACCTGGGCGGACTTCATGGCCACCTGCGCCAAGCTCAAGGCGGCCGGCCTCACCCCGATCGAGCTCGGCGGCGGCGACCCGTTCGCGGCGTCGATGCCGCTGACCGGCATCCTCTCCGCCGACGTCCTCGGCAAGAACCCGAACTGGCTTCAGGACCGCTACGCGGGCAAGGTCAAGTTCACCGACGCGAACGTACAGACCGCGGTGGCCAAGTACCGGGCACTGGCTAAGAACGGGTACTTCGAGGACGGTGCGCTCGGGGTCAAGTACGCCGACTCGATCACGAACTTCACCTCCGGTAAGGCCGCCATGTACATGATGGGCAGTTGGTTCCTCGGCTCCGTGCCCAAGGACCGCGCGGACGACTTCGGCGCGTTCATGACGCCCACCGACGACGGCTCGCTGGTCGTGCCGTTCGCGGTCGGCGGCTCGATGGCGATCAACGCCAAGACCGCCGCCCCGGACAAGGCCACCGCCTTCGCCCAGGCCTGGTCGCTCGACCCGGCCAACTACAAGGCCCTGATCGAGGGCGACGGCGCGTTCCCGATGCTCAAGGGCAAGAGCCTTGCCGACTACAACGTCGATGTCACCCAAGTGTTCAAGGACTCCTACGCCTATGTCCTGAACGAGAACACCAAGGTGTCGGCGTTCGGCTGGGCGACCAATGACGACTCGATGCCCTCCGGCCTGACCAACGCCTACTACGCGGCCAGTCAGGCGATCTACAACTCCGACGACGTCGCCGGCGAGATGGTCAAGCTCGACGCCGCCTGGGACAAAGCGACCAAGTGACCGCCGGGCAGCCGGCGCCGGACCGATCGAGGCCCGGCGCCGGCTCGTCTCTCATCGGACCTTCGCCAAGGAACCTCATGACCTCTCGTGCCCGCCGGCACCGCGGCGAGACCGCCCTGGGCGCACTCGCCTCCCTGGCCCTCGGCCTGTACGCGCTGTTCATCATCGTCCCGGTGATCATGAGCGCCTGGAAAAGCCTGACCGACGAGAACCCGCTGCTGGCGAATGCCAACTTCGTCGGGCTGGCCAACTACACCGAAATGATCCGCGATGACGCCCTGCTGGCCAGCCTCGCCTTCACCCTGGTCATGGCCGGCGCGGTGACGATCGTCGCCAACGCCGCCGGCATCGGGTTCGCGATGCTGCTGAACAAGACGTCGCTGAGCTTCCGGACGATGCGCACCGTCGCCTTCCTGCCACAGGTGCTTTCCGGGGTCATCGTCGGCTTCGTCTGGCGCTACATCCTGGCTCAGGACGGCATCCTCAACAAGCTCCTGGTCGGCGCCGGCATCACCGACCAGCCGATCACCTGGCTGGGCGGCCCAAACCTGGCGAGATTCTCGGTCGGCCTGGTCGCCGCATGGGTACTGACCGGCTTCACCACGGTCGTGCACCTGGCCGCCCTGCAGTCGGTGCCAGTCGAGATGTACCAAGCCGCGATGGTCGACGGCGCTGGCCGCTGGCAGCGGTTTCGGCGCATCACGCTGCCGATGGTGGCGCCGGGCACGACGATCAGCGTCACCATCTCGCTAATCACGATGCTGAAGCTCTACGACATCATCGCGGCGCTGACCTCCGGCGGCCCGGCGGACGCCACGCAGTCCACCGCGCTGTACATCGTCCGGCTCGCCTTCACCGACAACCGGTTCGGCTACGCGTCGGCCGTGGCCATGCTCCTGCTGGTCGTCTCGGCCGCCGTCGCGCTGTCGGTGACCGGGCTGCTGCGCCGCCGGGAGGTGGACCTGTGACCGCGCCGGCGTCGACGTCGACGCGCGGCACCTGGGGCAGCAGGGGCCATCTCGCCTCGGCCGCGATGCTGACCCTGGCCTTCGTCAGCCCGATCTACCTCACGATCGTCAACGCTTTCAAGACCCAGGACCAGATCATCCGGAACCCGTCGGCACCGCCCGCGCCGCCGACCACACAGAACATCAGCGACGCCCTGGACCGCACCGACAAGATCATCCAGATCGGCCTGGCCAACTCCGCGTTCACCGTCGTCGCCTCGCTGCTGCTGGTCATCCCCCTCGGGGCGGTGTTCAGCTTCTGGCTGACCCGCCGCTCGGCCCACCTCCGGCGGATCCTCCTTGCGGTCTTCGCCGCCGGTCTGATGATCCCTCCGGCGGTGGTGTTGCTGCCGACGATCAGGATCCTGACGTTCCTGCACCTGGACCACAGCTATGCCGGGTTGATCCTGTCAAACGTCGGCGGCGGTTACCTTTCCTTCGCCGTCTTCGTCTACTCCGGGTTTCTGCGCACCGTCCCCCGCGAGATCGTCGAGGCGGCGGCTATGGACGGTGCCGGGATGCTGCGCATCTGGTGGACGATCGTCATGCCGCTGCTGCGCCCGGCCACCGCGACCGTCGCGATCTTCCTGGCGCTGTGGATCTGGAACGACTTCATGAACCCGCAGTTCATCCTCGGCCCGCTGCGCGGACAGACCATCACCACCGGGCTGTACCTGTCACTCGGCCAGTACTCCACCAACTACGCACAGCTGTTCGGCGTGATGTTCCTGGCCGCGGTCATCCCCGTCGCCGGTTACCTCGCCGTGCAGAAGCAGTTCATCGCCGGACTCACCACGGGAGCGACCAAGTGACCGCTAGCGCGGCTGGCATCGAGGAGATCCTCGTCCTGCACCACAGTCATCTGGACGTCGGCTACACCCACTCCCAGCCGATCCTGTGGCGGCTGCAGGCCGAGTACATCTCCCAGGCCGTGGACTGGCTCGAACAGACCGCGGACCTTCCGGAAGACTGCCGTCCGAAGTGGACGTGCGAGGCGACCGAGCCGGTCCGGCGTTGGCTCGCCGACGCCTCCCCCGACCAGGTCGTCCGGTTCAGAAACCTGTGCGACCAGGGCCGGATCGGGCTGTCCGCGCTGCGCTGGCACGTCAGTGCCCTGATCGACCGACCCGGGATCAGGCGGCTGCTGGCCGGCAAGCGTGAGCTGGAAGACGTCGTCGGCCGGCCGATCCCGGTCGCCTGCCAGCATGACGTCAACGGTGTCCCGTGGCCGGTCGCCGACGAACTGCTGGACGCGGGCGTCGACCTGTTCGTCATGGCGGTCAACCGGCACCTCGGCCGGCCGGTGGCGCCCCGGCCCGGCCTGTTCGCCTGGCAGGCTCCGTCCGGGCGGCGGCTGCGCGTCTTCAACGGCAGCCACTACACCATGTTCGACCAGCTTCTCAACGTCTGGGACGACGCGGTGGAGCGGATGGCCGAGGGCTGGGACGCCTTCCACGAGCGGCTCACCAGCAGCGGCTACCGGCTGCCGTTCGTCTATCTCACCTCGACCTGCTCCCCGATCATGTGGGACAACGCGCCGCCGAACCCGTACCTGCCGGACCTGATCCGCCGCTGGAACGAGCGGGGACGCGGCCCGCGCATCCGGTACGCGACCCTCGACGACCTCAGGGAGCGAGTCCTGCGCGTCCCCGATGACGAGGTTCCCGTCCTTCGCGGCGACTGGACCGACTACTGGAACTTCGGCGCCGCCAGCACGCCGATGGCCACCGCCGTGAACCAGCAAACCAAGCCATTGCTCGTCGCCGCGGAGGTCCTCAAGGCCGACTCGGCCATCATCGCGGCCGCGGCCGAGCAGGTCGACCTGTTCGACGAGCACACCTGGAGCCACTGGAATACCGACCCGGGCAACCCCCAGGCACAGGCCATCGAGGCGATCAAACAGGCCGGCGCCCACCACGGGCACGAACTGGCCGCGTTCGCCGTCATGGACGCGCTCGAACGCCTTGCCGGCAACCCGGTCGCGGACAAGCGGATCGCCGGTGTGCTGGTCTGCAACCCCACCCAGCACCCGCGCACGGTCACGCTCGACCTCCCCGACACCTGGTTCGCCGCACCGACACCGGCCAACGAGCGGACCTACCGGGCCAGCCGGATGGCGTACGAGAACCGGCCCTGGCGGAGGCCAGCCCCGGACGAGCCGCGACGGGTGTTCGGGCCGGTCGAGCTCGCGGCCGGAGCCTGGCAGATCATCGCTATCGACGACCTTCCCGAGCCGGACTTTCCCGACCAGCCGTCGCACGAAATCGTCCGGCACCCGACATCGGCACGCGAGCTGAACTTCGCGGCGGCCGTCGACCGGGTCGCCTCCACCGGCCGCATCACCTCGCCGTTTCACGAGCTGACCTACGACCCCGGTTCGGGACGGATCCTCTCCTTGGTCGACCGCGCCACCCATCGTGTCGTCCTGCGCCCCCGGCCGGGCATCGATCTGATGTCCTTCATCCGGGAACGGCCCGACCCCCTCGTCGACGGCAGCCGGCGCGCCTACTACCAGCGCAACCTCGACATGGAGATGCTCGACGAGTCCTGCTGGCAGCCGTGGACGCCGATCCGCGAACCCGCCGAACGGGTGCTGAGCTGCACCGTGGACGAACGGCTCGGGCGCGTCACCCTGGTACGGCGTTTCGCCGCGCCGGGCACCAGGAGCCTGGTCCAGCGCATCGGCTTCGACGCGAACGACCCGGTCGTCCACATCGACATCGAAATCGACCTCGACGGAAGCGCCTCGCCCACCGGCGTCTACTTCGCCCTGCCGTTGGCGCTGGACGCGGGCTGGCAGGCCAGGTTCGACACGGCCGGCCAGACGGTGACCCTCGACGCCGAGCAGCTGCCCGGGGCCTCCCGCGGTTGGGTGACGGTCGAATCAGCCGCGGCGTTGTGGGACGGGCACGGCGCGGTCGCACTGCTCACACCCGACGCACCCCTGGTCCAGATCGGCGGGTTCCACTTCGGTCCGCCGCCCGATGCCATCGAACGAGACCCCGACCCCCTACTGCTCAGCTGGGTCGCTAACAACTACTGGGACACGAACTTCCCCCAGGTCCAGAACGGGCGGGTCAGGCTCCGGTACGGGCTGCTGACAATCGCCGAGCCCGATCCGGCCGAGATCGCCGCGCAGGCCGCGAAGCTGCGCAGCCCCGTGCTCACCTGGCCCGTCACCACCGGAGGGCGAGGCCCGTCCGCCGGCAAGCTGTGACCACGAGCCTCAGGTCGCGAGGTCCGCGTGCATCTCCCAGACGAGGATCTCGGCGGGTTCGACGGCGCTGATCCGCTGGCCGCCGCTGGCGGTCAAGCGGACCGCGTCGCCGGCGGCCAGCGCACCGGCTCCTTCGAGGTCGACCAAGCCGCGGGTGACGAACAGGTGCAGATACGGCGCCTCGGGCAACTGCACCGCTTGGCCGGGCTGCAGCCGAGCCGCGTACAGCGCGGCGTCCCGGTTTCTGATGCTGATGGCGGCGGCGCCGTCGTGCTTGGCCATCCCGGAGGCCACCGTGACCAGGCCTCCGGAGAGCAGCTCGTGGTCGATTTCCAGCTGCTCGTAGCCGGGCGTCACGCCCGCCTCGTCGGGTACCACCCACATCTGGATCAGGTGTACCGGGTTGGTGTGCGGTTCGCCGCCGAGCCGCCAGGAGTCGTTCTTCTCCGAGTGCCGGATGCCGGTGCCGGCGCTCATCCTCTGGGCCAGCCCGGGATAGATGACGCCGGAGTGCCCCTCCGAGTCCTGGTGCACCAGCGCACCCTCCAGCACCCAGGTGACGATCTCCATGTCCCGGTGCCCATGGGTCTCGAAGCCGGCGCCCGGCCGGATGACGTCCTCGTTGTGGACGAGCAGCAGGCCGTGGTGAGTGTTGTTCGGATCGTACGGCCGGCCGCCGACCCAGAACGAGTGCCTGCCGCGAAGCCACGACAGGTTGGTCTCCGACCGGTCGCCGGACCGGCGGACGTCGACCAGCTGTGCACGCGTCGTACCCATGGGGATGTCCTTCCAATCCGGGACGAGGGCGGGACACGAAGGTGTGCGGCTGCCGTATAGCCGCGCACCTTCGTGTCCGGTCGGGGCCGGTCAGGCGGTCGCGGGCGCGGTGACCGCGGAGGCGAAGTCCGGGTAGACGCCCATCTGCGCGAGCATGACGCTGATGCCGACGTAGCAGTTGAACTCCTTGATCTTGCCGTCTTCGACGTACCAGAAATCGGCGGTCGGGATGTCGAGCTTGGCCCCGGTGGGCTGGATGACGCCGGCGGGCGTCTCGAACGCCCCGCCGAAGGTGCCCTGGATCGACAGCTCGACCGCGACGACGTTGTCGCCCATCAGGTGGAACCGGTGGAGCTCGCGGTGCACGTCGGGGACCAGCTTGCCCATGTAGACGACCAGGTCGGCCACGCGCTCGCCCCGGTAGGTGTCCCCGGCGACGACATTGTTGAGCACGCCGTCCTCGGTGAACAGGTCGATGAATCCCCGCACGTCCAGCACGCTGCCCTCGGCCAGGTGGTACGCCTGCCGGACCACGGTCTCCGCGTCGGTTGCCATTGCCCTCTCCCTCCTTCATGTAACCAATCAAATGCTCGCTTGAAATTATGGTCAGTCAACCACCAAGACGTCAAGCGAGCATTTGAATTACCTGGGCCACACCCCAGGTCGTGGCTCAGGCGACGCCGGAGTGACCGTGTAACGCCCCCGCCAACACGGGCACCAGCAGCCGCTCGATCTGCTTGCCGGACTTGGCGGCCAACTCGGCACCGATCGGCGCCAGCGCCAACCAGTTCAACATGCCGGCCGCACACCGGATCCGGAAGATCAGCTCTGGCTCCTTGACACCCGGAAGGTTCACCTTCAACACCCGCAGGGCATCCGCGCGGGTCTGGTCGAACTTGCCGGCCAGACGATCCCACCCCCGCGGCGGATCGGTCCCGATCCGCGCCACGGTCCGCAGCACCGCCAGATCCTGCCCACCCGCCGCCAGCGCACCCACCATCGGTCGAGCGAACGCCGCCGCCAACTCTGGCAGCGTCGACCCGCCGTCCAGGGCACTCATCGCCTGATGCTGGGCATCCAGGTACTGCTCCATCGCCTGCTCGATCGCCGTATCACACAACGCCTGCAACGACCCGAAGTGGTAGCTAACCGCCGCCACGTTCGCCCCCGCCGCGTCGGTAATCTCCCGCAGCGTCACACCCTCCGGACCCCGCCGAGCCAGCAACTCCAGCGCCGCGGCAACCAACCGGTCGCGCGTACGCTGACCAGCCTCACGACGCAAGTCCGCCTTCTCCACGCCCACCGTAGTACCCAAGCACCTGCTTCAACACATTGTCAAGCAAGCGCTTGAGTACAGGCGGCGCGCCGGTCGAGTTCGCCCGCGCCCTACGCCTCACCCCGGACGATCGCCTTCAGCGCCTCCGACTTGGTCACGACCCGGCCGAGGCCGCCGAACTCGTGCAGGTCGCCGAAAACCTCCAGGCGGGAGGACTGGTCCAGGCCACCTACGCGCACCGGCTCGTAGCCGGCGGTCTGGATCAGGTCGGCGACGAGGTCACCTGCGGCGGCGTCATCCGCGGCGTAGAACAGCACCGCGCGCTCGGGCTGCTGCCGTGCGGCCGTGGACAGTGCGCCCGCCGACAGTGTGCCGAACGCCTTGACCAGCCGCGCGCCCGGCGACAGGAGCCCGGCCAGGATCTCACCCGACGACTCCCGCTCACCGATTGTCTTGCGGAAGCCACCGCTGCCATCGGGTGCCACCGCGTTCGACGGGTCGACGACCACCTTGCCGGCAAGCCGTTCACCGTATTCGGCGATGAGCGCTTTGAAGACGTCGAACCAGACAGCGAGCACGAGCACGTCGGCCCGCTCGACCGCCTCGTCGATCGTGACCGCTTCGGCATGGCCGTCGAGGCCGGACGCGAACTTGCGAGTGTTCTCCTCGTTGCGCCCGGCCAGCAGGAAGTCCTGGCCGCCAGCGGCGAAATTCGCCGCGAGCGCGCCGCCGATCGCGCCGGTGCCGACGATGGCTACCGTGGTGTGGGAAGCGGTCATCGTGACCAACCTTTCGATTTGGGCTTTCCCCGGCCAGTCTGTCCAACCCGACCAGGCCGAACCACGTACGGTTTGTACCTGGCAGGCACGGCGCCAGCGGCTCGGCCGCGGGGCCGGCACGACAGCGCACCGGCACGCGTTCGCGTCGTCGGTGGCCGCCTTCAGCCGGTCCAGAACCGTGATCGTCAGGCAATTTTGGCCATCACTTCGCTGGCTGGCGCGGACTCCGCGACCGGCGCTGAGCCGGGCCCAATCTGTACCTGGTTGGTACTCCTCCGCACTCGCAGGCTCGACCCGTGACAGCGCGCGGACGTCGTCTGCCAGGAGAGCACGGTATGGAGGAGCGGCAAGTGTCGGACCAGAAGATCATCGCGGTTGTCGGGGCCACCGGCGCACAGGGCGGGGGGTTGGCGGACGCCATCCTGGCCCAGCCGGACGGGCCGTTCGCCGTCCGCGCGATCACGCGGAACCCGGGTTCGGACAAGGCGCGGGCGCTGGCCGACCGCGGCGCCGAGGTGGTGGAGGCGGACCTCGACGACGAGGCCGGCCTGCGCCCGGCGTTCACTGGCGCCTACGGCGCCTACGTGGTCACGAACTACTGGGAGGCCATGTCCGCGCAAGTGGAGCTGGCCCAGGCCGGCAACGCGGCGCGGGCGGCGAAGGCGGCCGGGTTGGCGCACGTGATCTGGTCGACCCTGGAGGACACCCGGACGCACCTGCCGCTCACCGATCCGCGCCTGCCGGTGCTGGAAGGCTCGTACACGGTCCCGCACTTCGACGCGAAGGCGGAGGCGGACACGTTCTTCGCCGATCTAGGCGTGCCGACCACATACCTGCGCACGACTTTCTACTGGGAGGCGTTCCTGCAGGGCTTCGCACCCCGCCGGGACGACACCGGCCGGCTCGTGTTGACGCTCCCGATGGGCGACAGCCCACTGGCCGGCATCGCCGCCGCGGACATCGGCCGGGTCGCGTTGGCCATCTTCGCCCGGGGCCAGGAGTTCATCGGCGCCACGGTCAGCATCGCCGGTGAGCACTTGACCGGCGAGCAGTTGGCCGCGGCATTCGCCGAACTGTACGGCGAGCCGGTGGACTACCGGCCGCCGACCCACGACCAGTTCCGCGCGCTCGGCATTCCCGCCGGCGACGAGATCGGCAACATGTTCCAGTACTACGCCGAGGCCGCCGACGCGTTCACCGGCGCCCGCGACCTGGTCCTGGTCCGTGACCTGCACCCCGGCCTGCTGACCTTCGGCGAGTGGCTGGCCGCCCACAAGGACGCCCTCACCATCGACTAAGGAGAACGACCATGTCCGGATCCATCCCCGCCACCAGCCGCCGCTCGTTTCTCGCTGGCACCGCCGCCGTCGCGGCCGCGCCCACGATCGCGACGCTGGCCGCCGCCGCACCCGCGTCAGCGGCGGACACCCTGCCCGACTACGCGCCGATCCCACCGGGTGCTCTCGGCCCGGCCGTCAACGAGCAGGGCTACTTCGTCGGACGGGTGGAACGCAACCTGTACTGGGTGACCGACGGCACCTACCAGGCGGCGTTTCTGACCACCCGCGACGGCGTCGTGCTCTTCGACGCCCCGCCCACCATCGGGCACAACCTGCAACGCGCCATCAACCAGATCACCGCCGACAACGGGACCTCCAACAAGGTCACCCACCTCGTGTACTCGCACCACCACGCCGACCACGCCGGCGCCTCCTCGCTCTTCGGCCGGAACGTGGTGCGGATCGGCCACGTCGAGAACAAGCGGCTACTGCGCCGCGACAACGACCCGAACCGGCCGGTGCCCGACGTGACCTTCGAAGACCGGTACACCCTGCGGATCGGCGGCGAGCGCGTCAAGCTGGCCTGGCGCGGCACCAACCACACCCCGGACAACATCTACATCCACCTACCCGACCACGACACGCTGATGCTCGTCGACGTCGCGCTCCCCGGCTGGGTGCCCTTCCTCAACAACAACCTGAGCGAGAACGTCCAGGGCACCTTGGCCGCCCCGGCGACCGCCCTGTCGTACCCGTGGAAGCACTACATCGCCGGGCACATGGGCCGCCTCGGCACCCGCGACGACGTCGTGACCCATCAGCGGTACATCGACGACATCGCCGCCAGCGTGCGCACCTCGCTGGTCACCGTCGACCCCACACCGTTCTTCGTCCGGTACGGCAACAACACGTGGGCCGGCGTCAAGACATACCTGGACGCCGTGGCCGAACACGCCGCCGCACCGGTGATCGCGAAGTACACCGGCATCCTGGCCGCCGCGGACGTGTTCACCGCCAGCACGACGATGATCATCCTGGAGTCGATCCGCGTCGACCTCGGCTTCGGCCAGCAGATCCACCCCTGACCAGCCGGGTACGGACCGTACCTTGCGGTGGTCGGGCTCGGGACCATACTGACAGGCATGGACCGCACCGAGCTGGCCGCCTTCCTGCGCACCATGCGGGAGCGGCTGCGACCGCAGGACCTCGGGCTGCCGGCGGGCACCGGCCGCCGCACGCCCGGCCTGCGTCGCGAGGAAGTGGCCAGGCTCGCACACATCTCCGTCGAGTACTACGCCCGGCTGGAGCAAGCCCGCGGATCCAGCCCCTCGGCGCGGGTTCTGAGCGAGCTCGCCCGCGCCCTTCAGCTCAGCCCCGACGAGCGCGGCCACCTGTTCGATCTCGCCGGCGTCGCGCAGCTCGCGCCGAACGGGCCACGCTCAGACGTTCCGGCGACGGTGCTCAACCTGATGGAGCACATGACCGGCATCGCGGCGTTCGTGGTCAACGCCCGCTACGACGTGATCGCCTGGAACTCCCTGGCCACCGCCCTGCTCGAGGACTTTTCCGCCGTCCCGCCGGCCCGACGCAACCTCGTCTACCGCCACTTCATGCACCCCGACCCCGCCGCCCGCCACTACGGGATGAGCGGCGCCGAGGAGTTCGGCCGCCTCGCGGTCGGCCAGCTGCGCACCGCCGCCGGCCGCTACCCCGACGACCCAGGCATCCGCACCCTGGTCAACACCCTGCGACAGCACAGCCCCGAGTTCGCTGAGCTGTGGAACGACCACCATGTCGAGAGCGGCTTCCACCACCACAAGGTCATGAAGCACCCGGTGGTCGGCACGCTCGAGCTCAGCTGCGACACTCTCGCCGTGCCGGGACGCGACCAGTACCTGACCTGCTTCACCGCCGAACGCGGAAGCCGCTCCCAGGAGGCGCTCGAGCTTCTTTCCGTGGTGGGCACCCAGGACATGACCGTCACCCTCGACAAGGAGTGACCTGACGCTCGCGCGGGGACCGCCACAACCGTTGTATGGCTCGGTCGGCAGGCGCGAGGGTTCTTCGGCCCCGCTTGGCGGCGACGACCGGTAGGGCTTGACTTGGCGCCGCAAGACCTTAGTCTAGTCGCCAAGATAACGTTATCTCGCCGGTTGGCCTGCCGAAATCCTGAAGGAGCGACAAGTTGACGGATCAACCCGAAGGCACACGGCATCTCACCAGAAGGACCGTCCTCGCCGGAGCTGTGGCCGCTGCCGGCACGACCGCCCTGTCGGCCATGCCGACGCCACCAGCTCTCGCCGAGCCCAGCAAAAGCCGGGCGTCCGGACCGGCGGGACCGCTGCCGGAAGACCAGCGCTGGGCACGGTTGCGGGCGAAGCTCTCCGGGATCACCGGGGAGTGGACCGACCAGACCTACCCCGGCGCGATCTCCACGACGATGCCCAACACCGCCCTGCTCGGAAACGGTGATGTCGGAGTTACGTCCGCCGGCGGCGTGGGCGTCAAGACGTTCTTCATATCCAAGGGCAACTTTTGGTACGGCAGCACCGATCCCAGACCGATCCCGATCGGAGGCGTGACGGTCAAGTCCACGAAGTCGCTGCCGAATTCGGACCTGGCACTGGGCGCGACCGCGACGGCGAGTTCCGTGCACGAGTCCTTCTCCGCGGACCGGGCGGTCAACGGGCAGTGGACCAGCGGGTACGAGGGCTGGGTCTCCGCAGTCGGCAAGCCCCAGTGGATCGCCCTCGACCTCGGCACCGAGCAGACCATCGCCCGCTATGTCATCCGCAACGACGAAGCCGCCCGCCCCGGCAACCAGGACCACACCACCAAAGACCTCCAGATCCAGACCAGCACCGACGGCACCACTTGGACCGACGTGCAGGCGATCGCCGGCAACACCGACGCCGTCATCGACCGCGACCTCGCCGACCCGTTGACCACCCGATACCTGCGGCTGTACATCACCGAACCGACCCAGGGCACCACCGAGGACTCCATCCAGAATCCCCGAGCGCGCGTCGGTCAGATCCAGCTGTTCGCCCTGCCGAAGAGTGTGCAGGACCCGAACGCGCCGGACGTCACGCCGTTCCGGGAGGTCGAGCACATCCTGGACCCGCGTATCACGACCTCGGTGGTGATGGACGGTATCCCGCTGCGGATGGAGACCTGGCTGTCGGCGGAGAGGAACGTTCTGGTCATCACGGTCACCTCCGACGGCACGAAGGCTGTCGAACTGGTCGCGCAGACCTGGGCCGGTGCCGCTGGCGGCTCCAATCCGGCGTTCCCAGTGACCGCCGGCATCACCGGCGACACCGGCTGGGCGCAGCGCTCCACGGGGCCCGGCGCGAACTGGGTGTCCACAGCCGCCCTTGCCACGCGTGTGCTGGGCGTCGCCGCGGAGCCGCCCGCGGTGTCCGGTGCGACCGCGAGCACCGTCTTCAGCCTCGCCCCGGGCGGGACCGCGACGATCGTGACCACGATCACCGGCGGCGGGCGGAACCCCACCGGCGTCCGGGCCGCTGCCGTCGAGGCGGTCAGCGGCATCCGGGCCGCTGGCGTGGCCGCGCTTCGCGCTCGGCACACCGCCTGGTGGAAGCGGTACTGGCTGGCCTCCGGCGTCGACCTCGGCCGGCCTGTGCTGGAGAAGTACTATTACGCGGCCCAGTACTTCATTGGTGCGGCCAGCCGCCCCGGCAAGGTCGGCCCCGGGCTCTACGGCATCTGGACCACCACCGACCAGGCACAGTTCCACGGCGACTTCCACCTGAACTACAACGCCATGGGACCCTTCTACGGCGTCTACAGCAGCAACCGCCCCGAGTTGGCGCTGCCGTTCTACGACGTCATCCTCGACTACGTGCCCGAGGCGCGACGCCGCGCCCGCCAGGACCTGTCCAGGGTAAGGCCTGACTACGTCGCTCAGCGCTTCCCCTCCGGTGGAATGCCCGACGGTGTGCTCTTCCCGGTCGGCATCGGTCCGTTCGGCTCGACCACCGACGACGTTTACCTTGGCCAAGTCCTCAACTCTCTGTTCTCGGCCACCGAGTTCTGCGCCTACTGGGAGTACACCCGCGATCTCGCCTTCCTGCGCGACAAGGCGTACCCGTTCCTGAAGCTGGTGGCGACCTTCTTCGCCAACTGGCTGGAGTGGGACGCCGCTTCCGGCGAGTACCTGACCTGGAGCGGGCCCCACGAGGGGTCGTGGGGGAAGAACTCCTCCCCGGACATCGGCTTGCTCAAACAGACCCTGCGCACCCTGATCGAGGCCAGCAAAGAGTTGCGCACCGACGCCGGCCAGCGCCACACCTGGCAACACATTTTGGACCACCTTCCGGCACAGCCCACCACCGTCCACAATGGCGTGACCGTCTACGCTCTGGCCGAACCCGGCACGTTGCAGGGCGACACCCGCGACATCCGCCCCGGCGACAACACGGTGAACCTGGAGTTCATCCACCCCGCGGAAGTGCTCGGCATCACCTCCCCGGCTGCCGAGCGGCAGATCGCCGTCGACACGGTGGACGCCATGAACTCCTGGCGGCAGGAAAACAGCTTTCCCAAGGTCTTCACACAGGCCGCCCGCGTCGGCTACCCCGCCGCTTCCCTCATCCAAAACTTCGAGACCACAATCGAGCAGACGATGGTGCGCAACCTGCGTATCGCCGACCCGTTCCACGGGCTCGAGAAGTCAGGTGCCACCGAGGCGGTCAACAGCATGCTGGTCCAGAGCTTCGGCGGCAGGGTGGTCCTGTTCCCGGTCTGGCCGTCCGACCAGGACGCGTCCTTTGACCGCCTCGTCGTACCCGGCGCGTTCGAGGTGTCGGCGGCGCTGTCGGCCGGCATCGTCGTCTACGCGCAGATCACCAGCAAGGCCGGCGGCACTCTGCGGCTGACCGATCCATGGAACGGCGCGCAGCGCCCAGTCGTCACCGACGAGCACGGCCGCATCGTCCACTGGGTCTTGGAGAACGGTGTGATCACAGTGCCCACGCAGCGCGGCCGCGCGTACCGCGTCACCCCCGGACGGAGCTGACCCGACAACGGCGATGGCCCGGTCGCAGCAGGATCGACCGGGCCAGCCGCGGCGACCCCCACGGTCGGCAGCCTGTGGGGGCCCGCCGCCGCGCCGCTAGCTGGTGATGTCGACGCTGTCCAGTGCGGCGTTGAAGCCGTAGCTGGCCGGGTTCTTCATGCCCGTCACCCGCACACGGAGGGTGTGGCTGCCGCTCGGCAGCACCGGGCTGGTCCAGACTACGCCCGACGCGTTGCGGGTCGGCGCGTAGTTGTCCACAAGGGACTCCGCTCCACCGTCGACGGAGACCGCGATCATCTGCTGGTCGATGTCGCGGACCGCGTGCAGCGCGATCCGGGTGCCGGTGAACGTGAAGTCCATGGTGGAGCCTGCCGTATAGCTCCAGTTGGCGGTCCCGGCGTACATGTCCGACACCCCCGTGGTCAGGCCCCAGTTCGCCGAGTACCTGAACGACGCGTCGTTCGTGTCCAACGTGACCACAGTGGACGGCCCAGACGTGGTGACGTCCGCCCGGTCGATGGCGATGTTGAGGCCGCTGCTGGCCGGGTTACGTTGACCGGTGTTGACGATCGTCAGCGTGTGCGCGCCGGCGGCCAAGCGTCGGGCTGGTCCATACCACGCCGGAAGCGTTGCGGGTGGGCGCGTAGTTGTCGACCGTCTGTGCCGCCCCGCCGTCCACGGCGACGGTCATCCGGCCCTGGTCGACGTCGCGTACCGCACGGAGCGCGACCTGGGTGCCGGTGAAGCGGAACGTGGCGGTGGCGCCGGCGACATAGCTCCAGTTGGCGGTGCCGTTGTACATGTCGGGCACGCCGGTGGTCAGGCCCCAGTTGGCGCCGTACTGGAAGGCGGGGTCGGTGCCGTCCACAATGGAAGAGCCCCCACCGCCACCGGGCGTGAGCGTGATTGCGTACGCGTCCGTGCCGGAAGCGTGGGTTACCGGCATGCTGATCGACCCATTGGAGACGGTCACGTTGCCTTCGGACACCACGAGTGGCGCGCCGAGTGGGCTCTGGTGCGGGATCCGTTCGACCCGCACCCGGACGGTGTTGTTGACGACCAGCCAAGGCGTGGACGAGAGGCCGGTCAGGTTGACAGTCGTGGTGCCGGTCTGCCCGGCCTGGTTGCCCAGCAATGCGACCGCCTGGCTCCGCGACTGGTCGACCGCCGCCGAGATGGCCACTCCGTTGCCGCCGCTCGTGGCGACGAGGTTGCCGGTCATGCGGGCATAGCGCTCGTACACCCACCACTGCCCGGTCGGCTGCTGGCTGAGGGTCAGGACGCCGGAGAGATTGCCGGCCACGCAGCAGTCGGACCAGATCGCGTGCGCGGCGGCGCCCACATCGGACTGGGCGAGGCGGCCGAGGTACCAGGCGAGGTAGCCCGGGTTCTCCTGCTGGGGGAACAGGTACTCGTCCATGGTGAGCGGGAGCTGGGCGACGCCGTTGGCCGACATGAGCGCCTTGGCGTCGTTGGCGTCGGCGACCGGGTCGCCGCTGAAATGCCAGTTCAGCACGTTCGGTAGGGTGCCGTCGGCCTTGGTGCGGGCGAGGAACTCATCGATCCAGTTGCGGTTGTAGCCGCCGTACGAAGCGCCGACGATGACCGCGGCCGGGTCGATGCGGCGGATCTCCCGCACCGCCGTGTTCCACATCTGGAAGTATTGCGAGCTGTTGACGCCGCGCGGCCAGAAGGACGTGCCCTCCGGCTCGTTCCAGATGTCGTAGCGCACGCGCACGCCGGACGCTCGGACGTCGCCCGCAAGGCGGCCTACGAACGTGCGCCGGTTGTCGCAGTTGCCGTTGTCGCAGGGGTAGACGGTGTTGGCCGGCTGCTCGGTGTCCGCGCCCCAGACGTCGGAGACGAGCAGGTGGTAGGTGGCGTTGTAGGCCGGGCCGGTGACCCGGCGGGCCTGGTTGATGGCGGAGTCACGGCGTACCGCGTAGCCGGAGCCGGCGGTGTAGCCGTCCCCGATCCAGCCGTGGCCGGCGATGCGGGCGCCGCCGCCGCGGAAGAGCGTTGGGCGGATCGGTTGCAGGAGGCTGTCGGCCGGGCCCGAGCCGTCCTGGTTGAGCCCGTAGAGGAAGCCCGCGCCGGCGCCGGTAGGCACTTTGCCGCGCTCGGCGAGGTTGACGGTAACGGTGCTGTCCGCGGCCGTTGCGGGGGCGGCACCGGTCACCACCGTGGCGAGCGGGATGAGGGCGGTGAGCGCGATGGCGGCAGCGAGCCGCCGGTGTGGGGTGGGGGGCATCATTCACTCCTTCGCTGGATCGTGAATGGGCGGTCGCGCGCCGTCGCGGAGGAACAGCGGGATCCGGTCGAGCGGCGCGTCGACGATGATGCGGACACCACCGGGATGGCGGGTGCCGGTGTCCGTGTGGGTCCAGGTTCCCCCGGCGGGCGGGCGCGTGAGCGGCGGCCCGCTCGTCTCGCCCGCGGCGATGCCCTTCATAAGGTTCTTCACTGTAAATGCGATTCGAACTGATTCGACCATCGGGATGCTAGGCGCCGCTCGCGCGGCGCCGGGTTCAGCTCTCGCGGATCTTCAGGGTCGGGGCGAGCATGGTCACCGACGGCTGGGGCTCGCCGCCGATGAGGCCGGCGAGGCGCTGGACCGCGGTACGGGCCAGGTCTTCGACCGGCAGCGACACCGACGTCACCGGCCGCGCGAGGCGCTCCGCGGCGTCGTCGGGACAGATGGCGATAACGGAGATGTCGCGCTGCGCGCGCCGGCTCCGCCCGGCGGACCGCAGGCCGGCGAGGCGGGCGACGACCAGCGGGAGCGCCCACTCGTTGTAGACGATCAGCCCGCTTGTCGCGGGATCCTTTTCCAGCAGCTCGTCGAGCGCGGCGACCACGCCGCCGGGCGAGGGCTCGCACGGCACCCAGACGCCTTGGGCACCCTGCTCGCGCAAGGCGTCCAGCGCGCCGTCCCGGGCGTGCGCGGCGTAGGCGGCGCCGCGCTGGTAGGTCTGCGCCGACTTGCCGAGGAAGCCCACGCGGGTGTGGCCGCGCTCCAGCAGGTGCTCGGCGCAGAGCCGGCCGCAAGCGGCGAAGTCGAAGTCCACATAGGGCAGGCCCTGCGGGTTGTCCGGCGTGCCGACCAGCACCGCCGGGCTCTTCAGCGTGCGCAGCAGCTTGACCCGCGGATCGCGCTGCTGCACCTCCATCACCATGACCCCGTCGACCAGCGCGGTGCCGACCGCGTCGCGGATGGCCGTGCCGCCATCGTCGTCGGTGAGCATGAGCAGCCGCAGGCCGGCCTCCTGAGCCGCGGTCAGGGCAGTCCACACATACGGCATCTGCACCTGGTTGTGTGGGCCGTGCACCAGTGGCAGCGCCATCGCGATGACCCCGGTGCGCCGGGTGCGAATGGACCGAGCGCCGGCGTGCGGGCGGAACTGGAGCTCCGCGATCGCCCGCTCCACGCGGCGGACGGTCTCGGCGGAGATCGAGCGCTTACCGCTCAACACGTACGACACCGTGCTGCGGGACACGCCAGCGTGCCGCGCGACGTCCGCGATGGTTACCGCCACTGGCTCCACTCCCGCCCGTCGAACTGATTCGATTTCGGCAAGGTAGCACCGCTGCCGGTCCAGAGCAAGACCCATCGCGCCTCACCTGAGTAGATGCGGCGCCGCCACGCTACGACAAGACGAATTTGTCGACGTCGATACTCACGTCCGCGCAGGAACGCAGGACGACGTCGTGCACTCCCGGACGGCGACGGACGATCCGGTTTTCGCGGAACCGGACGCCTCTGGTCTCCGTCGCATCGAGCGCCGGGCCGTCGTCCAGCGCGAAGCGATTTCCTTCGACGACGACGCCACTGTGGACCGGATGCGCGCCGTCGCTCCCGGTGGTCTTCGGATCGATGAGCACGGCTGGTCCGCCCGGCTCTACGAACACGTTGCCGCGGATGGTCAGACTCCGCACCGGCCCGGACTCCCACCACTCATCGGCGTCGCATGAGACGTAGACTCCGGCCATTCCCGGGCGTTCGAAGCGGTTCTCCTCGATGAGAATCGGGCGGCGGGTGGTGACGAGGACGCCGCGGGTCGGCACGTTGCGGAAGATGTTGCGGGCGATGTGGACGCTCGGCGTCCGGGTGACGTTCTCTACCGCGGCCCGACCAGCGAGGCCATCCGGGATATCGGACCTGACGGTCAGGGTGATGCTCCTAAGTGGGTGGTCGTGTCCACGCCCGCTTGGCTGTCGCACCCGCACGACGGTTGTCGAAGCGATCGCGCGGAGGGACGTACGGTCGACGACCTCGATCTGGTCGCCAGGCGAGAACTGATGGAATCCCGCCGTTTGCGGGTGCATGTACTCCAGCTCGAGAGTACGCGGATCCGGCTGAGCGGCGATCTTGACGTACGTGCCGTGCACGTTGATCGGATCATCGTGTGGCCCGTCGAAGAGGCATCCGCGCACGGCGGCATGGCCCGAGCATCCGGAGAACTGCACGAAGTCGGCAAAGCCCGCCGTGTGTCGCCCGGTGCCCGGCGGGGCTTGGAACACGCAGCCGTCCACTGTGACGTCGCGGCTGGTTTGTGCGACGACGCCGAAGCCGTGCAGGAACCGGAAGCGCAGTCGGGCGAGCGTCACCTCGGAGCTGTCGAGCACGAGCGCGCCGGGATGATCCCGTGTCGTCGCTCGCATCTGGTAGACCAGCCCGTTGTCGGTCGGGGGCTCGTCGTGGTCGTAGTCGATACGGATGTCACGGGGGCTGACGGCACGGATCGACCGCACGCGCTCGAAGAGGGGGTTCGGTCCGCGGCGGGTTCGCTGGCGAGATGGATCGTGGATCTGGGTGTATTCGAGCGAATCGCGACCCTCCCATGCGACGGCGCCCGAGCCGACACCTTCCCCGTGCCAGCGGATCGAACGCCCTTCAACGGCGAAGAGGGTGGCCGCGGGTACCCGGATCAGCCGGAACGCTCGTCCGGCCGCGACGCCGGCGCCTACGACGGTGGCGTCGACGACCGTCGGCACCGCGAAATCGAACTCAAGCCCTTCGATTCGCACGCGCCGCGAGTCGATGACGGCGAAGGTGGTCTGGAGTCCGTGAACGACGAATCGTGCGCCGTCGCCTGATATGACGAGGTCGTCCATCGCCTCGATGAGTAACGCGATCGTCTTGTCACGAAACCGCGGATCGTCCCCCACCGTATTGGAGACGTACAGCTCGCGGCGTTGCCCGCCGTCGGGCCAGAAGTGATAGTCGCCTGCTGGGATGCGAAGCGTCACCGGGCCGGCCGACGACTGGGCGGCGAGAAGGGCCGCCCGGACGGCCGGCGCCGCATCGCTGAGGCTGCCGGGGACCGCCCCGAAGTCGGTGACGTCCAGCGCTGCGGGGGCATCCGTCATCGTCAGGCCACCTCGGGGACGAAGTCGAAGCCGAGGACCGTCACACGATGCCGCCTTCGCGCGCGGGGAGGTTGCGCTCCGATGGGCGGTGAGATGACTTCGTGGACTCCTGTCACGAGTGGGTACCTCCGTAGTCCATGCGACCTACCTCAGGTGCAGGGTGCGGATCTCCCACGGCCGCAGCGGGATCTCCCACCGGGATGCCGCCGGGTGCGATTCGAGCGGCCGGCCGAGCAGGTCGACGGTGGTCGCCACGGCGTGTGGCCCGGTGATCGTGGCGACGGTCGGCTCAGGTGCCATTGCCACCAACCGGAGCTCGATTCCGGAGGCCACCCTGCGCAGCGCGGAGACCGCGACGCCGGGGCCCGAGACCGTGACGCCGGAGCGGGCTGGCGGCAACTCGTCTCCTGCCGGAGCCGCACCGCGCTGCCACAGCCCCGGGAAGCGGAAGTGCTCGGTCCAGGCGACGGCGTTGGCTGGAACCCAGCCGCCGGCCGCCGGGAGCACAGCCAGGTCCACGTCGATCTCACGACCGAGCTCCTGGCCCCCTGGGATCGGTATCTCGGACGCGGCCGGTTCGTCGCGCATGGGGTGGAGGTTGACGCTCATCGCACCCACGGCGCGGACGAGGGTCAACGCGAGCTCAGTGCCGTCAGCCACGAGCTCGTACTCGGTGGCGCTGCGCAGGAGCACCGTCGCGTCGCCCGCGGACACGAAGCCGGTGGCCGGGTAGGTCGGGATCGGGACCTCGCCCCAGCCGCCCTCGTTGGTGAGCCCACGTTCGGTGACCGCGAACTGTCCCTCCGCCGAAGAGTGTGCCGCCGACCGCGGTAGGGGCAGGTGCAGCCGCAGGCGGTGGTCGGACACCACGTTGACGAAGGATAGCGACAGGCGCAGGAAGGGCTCCCCGGGCCGCAGCTCGCAGCGCATGCGTACGGGCATCGCCCGGATCTCGCCGCTACGACGGTCCGGATCGCCGCTGAGCGAGGCGGGCAGATCGTACCGACGGTCGACGGCGATGGCGGCGCGGACCGGCCCGCACTCCACCACCCGCGCCTCGATGTTCGCCGGCGTGTCGACGAGGCGGTCGAATGCCGGCGGGCCGTAGTTGTAGCTGTCGCCGCGGTCTCCACCGTCGACAAGCCGGCCGACACCGCGCAGGACCGTGCCGTCCGGTCCCTCGACGTCGAGCGTCCCGTCGGCAGCCACCCGGGCTGATACGAGCCCGTTCGTCAAGGATGACTCGGTCGCGCGCAGATCCGATTCGACGCGCACGCCGGGCGCCTGGGTGAATCGCACCGCGACACTGCCGGAGGGCCCGACCGGCACCGCGGCGAGGACGCGCCTGCGCGGCTCGGCCAGCGTCAGGACGCTCCACCGGCCCTGGTGCGCGGCTGCGGCGCGGTGCAGCTCATCCCGCAGCGCGAGCAGGTCGAAGTCGGGTGTCGCCGGCACTTCGGCGACCCAGAACGTCAGCTGACCCGGTGTGATCTCGTACCGGTCGATCTGCTGGCCGAACAGCTCGCGGCGATGGATGCGCCGCAGGACCCGTTCGACCTCGGCCGCTTCCCACTTCTCGTCGCCGAGGACGACCGGCGCGGTGCCGCACTCCTGCACCGGTAGCCGCCGACCGTCCGGGAGTACGGCCTGGAGCGCAGCGGTGCCGGGGGGAGCCGCGACGTCGGTCTCGACGAGGAGCGTGCGCGGCGCGGTGACGGTGTTGACGACGAGGACCGCATCGCAGGGCACGTCGCTGGCGGCGTCGCGCAGGGCGGCGTCGCGGACGGCACGGCCGATCTGCGCCGCCTCCGCGAGTCGCGAGGCCACCTGGTCCACCGTCTCGTCGGTGCCGGAGCCGACGACCGAGTCGTGTGCGCTCGACTCGACGATTTTCCGCCAGGCGAGGTCGAGGAAGGGTGCGGTCCGGTCGAGCGGTGTGCCCAGGCCGACCCGTTCGGCCTCCGCGACGGTGCGCTCGGCCGCCGCCATCGCGGTCTTGAGCCGGCGCCGGACGGAGACGACCCCGGGCAGGATGTTGGCCCGGGCGTGGCTGCGCAGCTCACCCTCGACCCGCACCATGTCCGGGTCCTCCGCCAGCCCATGGACGTACTCGGCCAGCGTGGCGACCGAGATGGGCATTCCGGCCGAGTCGAACCGCCGGACGAGGTCCATCAGATCCGGCCGTGGGGCCATGTGATCGGTGCCGACCATGGCGAGCACCGGATCGCAACCCCATCGCTCCACAGTGGAGCCCCGGTAGTCGCGCAGCGCCCGCGGGATCGCGTCCGGCACGAGCAGGAGGTCGAGCCCGTTGCCGTAGCCGTCGAACAGGTACTCGACGCGGACGCTCGACCCGTCCGGTGCCACCCAACGAAACGCGTGGCCGGTCACCCGTCCCGGCACGCCCCGCCAGAGGGCGGCGTGCCGGATGCCCGCGCGGGCGAGGATCTGGGGCATCTGCGCCACGTGGCCGAACATGTCGGGAAGGTATCCGACGTCCATCGCGCCGCCGAGCCGTTGTGCGCCGGCCCAGCCCAGCTGGAGGTTACGCACGATCGTCTCCCCGCCGCACAGGAACTCCTCCAGCAAGATGTGCCAGGGGCCGAGCGCGAGCTGCCCGCGCCGAACGGCCGCCCGGACCCGTTCGGTATGCTCCGGCCTGATCTCGAGATAGTCCTCGATCGCCGCGGTCTGGCCGTCCAAGGTGAACCGAAACGCGGCGTCGGACTCGGCCAGATCGAGCACGGTGTCAAGCGCGTCCACGAGCCGGTGGCGGAACACCTGGAACGGCTCGTACCACTCACGGTCCCAGTGGGTGTGCGGGACGAGGACGACGCCCGCCCCTCCGCCACGCTCCGGACCGGTCACGCCTCGGCCACCGAAGCGCCGGTCCGGTGCAGCCGGGCGAGCCCGCCGCTGGCAACGTCCACAGTGGTCGGTCCGGGCGACAGGACGAGCGCGTCCCGCGCGACCAGCCGGCCCCGGGCGTCCCACACCTCCAGGTGCGCGTGCACCTCGTCCGCCTCGTTCAGCAGGATGGGCCTGCTGTCGTCGGCGTTTGCGAGCAGGATTTCGGTCCAGTCCTCGCGCGGGATCACCACCGGAACCGGGGCGTACCGGGCGATGAAGTGCCGACCCCCGGCCTGGGCACGGACCAGCGGATACGACAGGTCGGGCCGTTCGGGGTGTAACCGGCCGCGCAGCAGGAGATCCCGGTGTTCGCGCCACACGCCGAGCCAGAACGCGACCGCCGCGGCTTGGTCGTCGGGCAACCGGCTCAGGTCCACGGACACCTGCGGGATGCCGAGCAGCCCGTTGATGAGGTGGTGCGCGACCCGCTCCGGGCTGTCCGCCTCCGTCCACATTATGGGGTCGCTGTGTATCGGTGTGTCCGGGCGGGCCAGCCGCAGGTCGACGATGCCGACCCGGTTCTGCACTGGACTCAGTGGACAGTCGCCGATCCGGACCATCGAGGCCCACCGGGCGACGACCGGATGCACGTACGGTTCACGGAACTCCACCAGTGGCTCTATGCCGAGGCCGCGCAGCCCGGCAACGATCTCCTCCACGGTCTGGACCGCCGCCGCCACCACCGATGGCTCGCCCGGCCGATCCATGAACCGCTCCAGGAAGTCCAGCTTGACTCCATCGGCCCCGGTCCGGTCGACCAGGTCGCGGATCCGCCCCACCAGGTATGCGCGGGTGGCCGGATCGCGCGGATCCAGGACCTCCGTGTCCAGGTCCGGCTCGTCGTACAGCGTGGCCAGGCCGAGTTTCCGGGCGCGGGCCCGGTGGCCGAGAAACGGCATGCCGACCCACCACACGGTACGTATCCCGCGGTCACGCAGCCGGCCGACCAGGCCGGCCGGGTCGGGGAACTTCTCCGTAGCCACCTCCCAGTCGCCGCACGACCCGTACCCCCGGCCGTGCGACGTGGTCTGCCACCCGTCGTCCACGATGAGCGTGCCGAAGCCCAACTGCGCCGCGCGGTCCGCGGCGGCTTCGACCGTCTCGGCCGAGACGTGTTGATGCGCGAAGTACCAGGTGCACAGCACAGGATCGGCCGCGCCCGGTGCTGCCCGGTAGCCGGCCTCGCCTTGCAGCCAGCCGCCCGCGCCGCGCACCGCCTCGGAAAACGGGCCACCCGAAGAGTCCAGGTAGAGCCGTACCTCGCCGGGCTCCGCCGGGGGGCCGTCGACGGTCACCATCACCATGAAGTCGGCCGTCTCCTCCACGAGCCCGGCACGCACCTGCGTCGGGGACGTAGCGGCGTCCAGCGCGTAGACCAGCCGGGTGGCGTCCCGCCGGGTGAGCAGGGCTCCGATCGGGATGTCCTGCAGGGCTGTGGCGTCGACCGCCTGGGCCCACGACGGTGGGATGGTCGCGTGCGGCACGGTGCTACCCGGCCGCCACCACGCGATGGCATCGGTGGCGGAAACCGTCGCGGTGAGCGTGAGCGGCTCGTCGAGCCGGCGGAAGACCACCTCGGCGAGGCCGGGGCCGAGTTCGCGCACCCGCGCGTCGGCGGCGCCGCTGACCCGTAGGCGCAGGCCGGCCACGGATTGGCTGTCCGGCAGCTGGACAGGTGCCTCGGGCCGGGCGGGAACGCCGGGCAACCACAAGGTGCCGGTGGCCGATGATTCGACGTGGATCATTTGCTCCCCGTGAAGGAAATTCCATCGATGATGTGGCGTTGGGCGAGAAAGAAGATAAGCACGCACGGCAGGGTGACCACCAGCGCGGTTGCCATCAGCAGCGGGACGTTCGTGCCGTGGACGGACTGGAAGCCGGCCAGGCCCAGAGGCAACGTCTTCCACTTGTCCGTGGACAGGTAGATCACCGGCTGGAAGAAGTTGTTCCAGTACCCCATGAACTGCAGCACCCCGGTGGCGACCATGACCGGGCGGGACAACGGCAGATAGATGGAGAACCAAATGCGGAACCAGCCGGCGCCGTCGATCAGCGCGGCGTCCGTCAGCGACTCCGGCATTCCCAGATAGAACTGGCGGAACAGGAAGATAAAGAACGCCCCGCCGAAGAAGGTCGGCAGGATGATCGGGTACAGCGTGTTGATCATGTGAAGGTTCTTGAAAAGGATGAACTGGGGCACGATCGTGACCTCCTGCGGCAGCAGCAGGGTGGCGAGCACGATCGCAAATAACACGCCCGATCCGCGCGCGCGGATCCGGGCGAACGCGAAGCCGACCAGGGACGAGGAGATGACCACGGCGACCACCGGGATGAGCGTGCTCAGCAGGGAGTTGCCCAGGTATCGCCAGAACGGGAACGAGCTCAGGCCGTCGCTGAAGTTGGACCACTGCCACTGCACGGGCCAGAGCCAAACCCCGCCGCGGGCCACACCCTCCTGGGTTCGTAGCGCTGAGGCCATCATCCACAGGAACGGGTAGACGAAGATAAGCGACCCGACCACCAGCACGGCGATCGTGACGACCCGGGAGCCGGTCGACGCGCGTCGCGCGCGGCCGGACCTGTGTTGCGTGGCCGGCCGCGGGGTTCCGGTCCGGCGCGATGCCCCCGCTGACTTCCCTGAGCCGCGTCCGGACGGCGGGCGTTCTGGTGCGTTAGCTGACACGGACACGCCGCCTCCGCTGTTTCGGACGTTGCGATTCGTAGTAGACCCAGAAGGCGCTGCCGCGGAACATCAGCGCGGTGAGCAGCATGATCATGACGAACAGGATCCACGCCAGCGCCGACGCGTACCCGACCTCGAACAGTGCGAACGCGTTCTGGTACAGGTAAAGCACGTAGAACAGCAACGAGTCGCCCAGACCGCCCTGGTTCTCGGTGAGCACGTATCCCTGGGTGAAGATCTGCATCGCACCGATCAGCCCGGTGACCACGTTGAAGAAAATCACCGGGCTCACCTGCGGGAGCGTGATGTTCCACAGGGTGCGCCACCAGCCCGCCCCGTCGACCTCCGCGGCCTCGTACAGCTCGGCGGGGATGTCGCGCAGCCCAGCGAGGTAGATCACCATGTTTCCGCCCACTGTCCACAGGCTCATCATGATGACTGCCGGCAGCGCCCAGCTCGGGTCGAACAGCCACCCTGGCCCGTCGATCCCCACCAGCCCCAGTGCCCCGTTGATGAGGCCGAAGTCAGGGTTGAACACGTAGATGAACAGGACAGTCTGCGCCACCCCGGTGACCAGTGAAGGCAGGTACCAGATGGTCCGGAACACGTTGATACCGCGCACGTTCACGTTCATCAGCAGCGCGACGCCCAAGGACAGGATCGTCTGCAACGGAACGCTCACCACGGCGTATGTCAGCGTCACCTTGATCGCCTGAGCCAGCCGGGCGTCCTGGAAGGCCCGCTCGTAGTTGGACGTCCCGGCGAACGTCGCCGACTCCACCAGATCCCAGTCCATGAAGGACAGCACCAGCGAATACACCATTGGTCCGGCGGTGAACAAAAGAAAACCGACGATCCAGGGTGAGACGAACGCCCAGAAGGCCGCGGTGTTCCGGCCCATCCAGCGCATCCGCACGCACAGCCAGAGGACGCCGAGGAAGACGGCGAACACAAGGGCCAGCATGATGAGGAACGACAGGATGGGCCGGAACGCCTCGGCGACGTGCAGCCAGGCGAGGAACTCCTCCAGCCGCGTCACGACGTCGGACATGGTCGTCAGTTACTTGTTGGCTGCGTCGAGCAGCTTCTGGCACGCTGCCTGAATCTCCGGCATGACGACCGCTGGGTCCTCCTTGCCGGAGCCGATCGCGGTCCGGGCGTCCCACTGGTTGGAGAGCTGGCTGGAGATGGCCACGTAGTCCTTGACGTGCGGGGTCGGGACGGCGTTCCTGACCGCGTCCACGAACGCCTGGAGGTTCACGCTCGGCGCCACCGCCTTGAACGCGTCGACTGAGCTCTGGACCACCGGCACGCCGAGTGCGGACGTGGTCGAGGCGAGCAGATTCTGTGCCGCCGGATCGGAACTCATGAACTTGGTGAATGTCTTGGCCGCCGCGGTCTGCGCCTCGTTGGCGTCCCTCGAGATGCCCAGCCCGTCGATCTCCATCGGCTCACCCTTGCCCGGCATCGGCACGATCCCGAACTTTGTCGGATCCAGCGCGGCGATCTTCGCGATGTTCCACGGGCCGAAGTCGGGCATCATGGCGATCTTGCCGTCGGCGAGCCACTGGACCATGTCCTGGCCCTGCGCTTCGGCGCGCGTCGGCGCGAACCCGCCGGGCTTCGTGGCGTCGCCCACTATCTGCGCGGCGCGGATTCCCGCCGCGTCGCCCATGGTGCACTTCGTGCCGTCCGGACTGAGGTAGGAACCCCCTTCGGCGATCAGCCAGCCTTCGTACCAAAGCGGCGCCGTGCCGTACACCTTCGCGCCGGATCCCGTGGTCAGTTTCTTGGCGGAGGTGACGAACTCCTGGGTGGTCATCGGCGTCGTGTCCGACGGCACCGGCAGGCCGGCCGCGGTGAACAGGCTCCTGTTGATCGCCATCACCTTGCTCTTGGCGACGAACGGCACCGCGTAGTTGGTTCCGCCGACGTCGCCGCCCTTCGCCACCGCGGGCGAGTAGTAGAGGCTACTGTCCACATCGACCGGCTGGAACGCACGGGCAAAGCTGGGCAGCGAGGTGTCGGAGATCTGCGACACCGTCGGGGCGGTGCCGCCGGCGATCGCGGTCTGCAACTTTTGCTCGTAGTCGCCTTGGATCCAGTTCTCTTCGACGGCGACGTCCGGGTGCGCCTGCTCGAATGCGGCGATCATCGACTTGATGGCGGCGGCCTCGTCGTTGCTTCCCCAGAACGCGAACGAGATGGTGGTCTTGCCCCCGCCGCCACCGCCGTCCGAACTTGTCTCGCCGCTGCATGCGGTGAGTGTCACGAGCGAACCGGCGACGGTGGCGGCAATCAGTGCTTTCCTCAACATTTCAGGGCTCCTTGTTCAGCGACTCATCGGTACGCGGGCACGACGACAACGCTGCCGTCCGCACCCGCCCGTACACGGCTGCCGTTCGGCACGGCGACCGTGGTGGCGTGCCCGGCGTCCCACGTGGTGGTCCAGGTGACGCCGGACCCCGCGGTCACCCACAGCTCGGTGGTTTCCCGTCCCTCGTGCCGCACGCCGACCATCGAGTTACCGATCGCGACGGCGTCGACCTCGAGCCACTCCCCGGCCGGGAGGTGGGACCGGGTGTGGACGGTGTCCGGTGCCGGCCCGGGTGCCAGGCCGGTCAAGCCCACCGCGACGTGGGCGACGTGTGTGAAGGGGACCTCCGGATAGTCCGCGCGGGAGCCGGCGAGGTGCCGTATCCAGTGCAGCGCCTCAGCGTCCCAGCCGTAGCGCAGAAACGCCTCCGGGAGATAGGTGATCGCCTCGATGTTGGCCGGTCGGTGGCTGTCCACGGCGGTTGCCAGAAATGCCAGATGGCTCTCCGCCCGCTCGTCCGCGCGCATGATGCCCTTGATCGCGGGGAACCAGGTGCTCTCCAGGCCGAACCCGACAACCGGACCGTCCACAGTGAACCCGGCGGCGTAGTGCCGCTCCCCCGGCAACCACCAGGCGGCGGAGAACATGTCCTCGAGGTGCTCGGCCCGCTCGCGGTTCCACCGTGCGTATCCCGCGTCGATCAGACCACCGTCAAGCGCACCGATCGCCCGGTGCGCGGCCCACTGGCTCGCCATCCCATCCGCGCCGACCTGCGGGTAGGGCGGTCGGGCCACCTCGTTGTAGGTGGCGGTGCCAGCGAAGATGTCGCCGGTGCCGGCCTCCCCGGCGATCCCGGTGCCCAGTACGTCGTGCGTCTCGACGAACAGCGTCATGGTGGTGTGCAGGAAGCTCGCGAGCTCCGGGGTGCTCAGGAACCGCTTGTCCCCGGTCCAGCGGTACTGCTCGACCGCCTTCTCGACCAGCTCGAACGGGGCCGGGATCTCGCGTACGAAGTCGTCGTCGGAGTGGTAGTCGATAGCCGCCGGCGTGCCGTCGAAGTTGAACGCCCACAAGGGGTACCACTTCCGTGCGCGGGTCGCCGACGCGGCGAAGTGTCGCACCATCGCGAGGTTTTCCGCGTCCAGGCCCAGCAGGTGCGCGCCGAGCATCTGGTGCGCGAGATCGCGCGAGTAGAACATCGGCCGGTCGGTGAGCCCCGCCCAGTAGCTGGGCAGGTAGCCAGGGTCGCGTCCGGTCTGGACCCACTCCCGCGCGCGGGCGGCCGCCCAGTCGAACGACTCGGCGAGGTCCCGCATGCTCGACTCGACGCGTACCCGCATGAGAAGGCCGTCCTTTCGACCCGGCCCGCCACCGCGTGCCGAGCACCTACCGCTGTGGTGAAAGGAACTGTTGCATACACGTCACGAACACGTCAACAGCCGTCAACAGCCAGCTCCTCCCGGTAGCCAGGGGAGCGTATCGGGCATTTAACACAGAATGTGAATGACTCGTCCTCATAGTGCGACCGGCATGACGCCCGTCGCAGCGAGCCGTGAGATCGTCATCGGGCGCAACCCGCCCACGTGCCCCGGCGCCGGCTCCATCCGGACACAGCCATGCCGGGAACCTGAAAGTTTTTGCACTGATCGCGCACGGCGGTTACGGTGCGGACATGACGATCACGGGCGTTGGAGGCGTGCCGGTCGGCCCGAGGGCGCTCCTCGCGTACGACGAACGGCACGACGTGGCGCGCCAGCGCGCAACGACGCGATCGGCCAGCGGCGGCGCGACCGGTCCTACACTGAGACCGCCAACTGCCGGGAATCGATAGGGAGCCATGGTCAAGGTCGGAATCAGCGACGTCGCCGCCCGTGCCGGGGTCAGCGAAGCGACCGTCAGCCGTGTCCTCAACCGTCGGGGGGTCGTCGCAACGGGCACCCGCCGCGTGGTCGAAGAGGCGATCCGCGAGCTCGGCTACGACCGCGGCGGAGCCAGCCAGCTCGTCGTCGTGCTGTCGCCGGAGCTCGCGCAGCCCTTCTTCGGGCGGCTCTGCGAACTCATCGAGTCGGCGCTGGCGCCGCAGGGTTTCAAGGCGATCGTGTGCTCCACCACGATCGGCGGGTTCCAGGAGATCGACTTCATCAGATCCACAGCGGACCTGGGTATCGCCGGGGTGATCTTCGCGTCGGCGAGCAACACCCTGGTCGGCGCGGATCCCGGCGTGTACCGCCTGCTACAGAAGCGACAGATTCCGTTCGTGCTGATGAACGGTGCGATCGAGGGCAGCCAGGCCCCCAGCTTCTCGACCAACGACAGGGTGGCCGCCGAGCTCGCCGTCGACCACCTCTGGCGTCTAGGCCACCGGGACATCGGAATGATCGTCGGTCCGGTCGGCAACAGGCCAAGCGACCGCCGACTGGAGGGCTTCATCACGGCGATGCAGCAGCGCGGCGTGGAGGATCCGCACAAGCTCTTCGCACACCAGGTGTACAGCATCGAAGGTGGCATGTCGGCCGCGGAGACCCTGCTCGACCAGGGCGTCACCGGGCTCGTCGCGGCCAGTGACTACATGGCGTTGGGTGCCATCCGGGCGGCCCGGCGGCGGGGCCTAACCGTGCCGGACGACGTGTCGGTGGTCGGATACGACGACTCCGAGATCATGGGGTTCGTCGAGCCGCCTTTGACCACCGTCCGGCAACCGGTCGAGCGCATCGCCCAGTCGATCGCCACCGCCATGGTGCACCTGGTAAGCCGGCGACAGGTGCCCAACGGAGAGCTGCTGTTCGACCCCGAGCTGATCGTCCGCAGCTCAACCGGCGCCCCACCCGGCCCAGTAGCGCTCGCGTCATGACCGAACGGTGAAGACCGCGGCGCGGTGCGCCCAGACCGCGAGGCCGGTCTGCCTGCAACTACAGGGCCGTCACCGAGGTCCGGCGTGCCAGGCGTCGGTGTCAGGTATGCCCGCATAGGCTCCAACAACTGGGACGCTGCGATGACTGCAGCAGAGTGCCGTGGCGGATCGGGTGCAAATGCATCAGGCGATCCTGGCCATGGGTTTCTACCCGATCGTCAAAGGTCCGGCGCACGGCCGTGGTGGATGACCTGTCGCTGTGTGTGGATGAGGTGGAAGGGGCTCGGGGGGTTCTTGGAGCTGGAGCGCATGGTTCCGGCGAGGTGGTGCAGGCCGAGCTGGCGGCATCGCGACACCCGTCCACCCATAAAGTTAATCAAGCGGACGCTTGACAAACTTCCATCCACCGATATGCTCAAGCAAGCGATTGATCAACCTCACAACAACCGCCAGCAGGAGGTAGTTCGGCAATGGACGTCGCGCCCCCGGGCCACTCCGGCTTCATCGGATCCCACGTGACGGAACCCATCCTCGAGCCCGCGGCGCAGCAGCTCGCGGACGCTACGGCAGGGTTCCCGCCCCTCAGCGAGTTGGGCTACCCAGCGGCGCGCAAGGTCCTGGACGACATCCAAGCCGGTCCGGTCCAGAAGCTGCCGGTCGACGAGGAGTGGGTCGCCGTGGCCGCGGCCGGCGACGTCCGCGTGCGGATCATCAGACCCCAGGGCGCCGAGGGAAGCCTGCCGGTCATCCTCTACCTGCATGGCGGCGGCTGGGTGCTCGGCAACGCGGGAACCCACGACCGGCTCGTGCGCGAGCTCGCGGTCGGCTCCGGCGCGGCGGTGGCCTTCGTCGAATACTCGAAATCGCCTGAGGCGCGCTACCCCGTCGCGATCGAGCAGGCCTATGCCACGGCCCAATGGCTCGTCCGTGAAGGCGCCGACCGCGGCCTCGATGGCACCCGGATCGCGGTGGCCGGCGACTCGGTCGGCGGCAACATGGCCGCGGTGCTGACGCTGATGGCCAAGGACCGCGGCGACGTCCGCTTCGTCCAGGCCCAGATGTACTACCCCGTCACCGATGCCGCGATGGACACCGAGTCCTACCGGCGGTTCGCCGACGGCCCCTACATCACCCGTAAGACCATGGAGTGGTTCTGGGAGGCCTACATCGCTGATCCCGCGCAGCGGTTCGAGATCAACGCCTCACCGAACCAGGCCACGGTCGAGCAGCTCCGCGGCCTGCCTCCGACGTTTGTGCTTGTCGACGAGGCCGACGTTCTCCGCGACGAAGGCGAGGCGTACGCCGCGAAGCTCCGCGCCGCCGGCGTCCCTGTCACGACCGTCCGCTACGACGGCATCTGCCACGACTTCATGATGCTCGACCCGCTGAGCCAGACCAACGCGACCCGGGCCGCGATTGCCCAAGCGACCGCGCTCTTCCGCAACGCGTTCGACAGCGAGTGAGTGGCCGAATGTCAGACGTCATGGCGGCCGAGGCCGTTTTCCCGTTGACGATCGCGGTTCCCGAGAGCGACCTTGAAGATCTCCGTCGGCGCCTTGCCGCGACCCGATTCCCACCGGCCGAAACCGTCGACGACTGGTCTCAAGGCGTGCCGCTCGCCAGGCTCCAGGCGCTGGTCGAGTACTGGCGCACCGAGTACGACTGGCGACGGTGTGAGGCCCGGCTGAACGAGCTTGGGCAGTTCCACACCAACCTCGACGGGGTCGACATCTGGTTCATGCACGTGCGATCGCCGCACCCGGATGCGCGCCCGTTGGTGCTGACCCACGGCTGGCCCGGGTCGGTGCTCGACTTCCTCAAGGCGATCCCCGCGCTCGTCGACCCGACCGCGCACGGCGGAACCGAAGCCGATGCGTTTCACGTGGTCGTCCCATCCCTGCCGGGATACGGGTTCTCCGGCAAGCCGACCGAGGCCGGTTGGGGCCTTCCGCGCATCGCGCGCGCCTGGACTGAACTGATGCGCCGGCTCGGCTACGACGACTACATCGCCCAAGGCGGCGATTGGGGGGCCGGCGTGGTCACGCACATGGCTCGGCAGGAGGTGCCCGGGCTGGCCGGCATCCACCTCAACTTCCCGATCCTGATCCCGCCACCGCTGCCGGAGGCCGGCGAGCCGTCGGCCGAGGAGGCGCAGGCCCTCTCGGCGCTGGACGCCTACTCAAAGAGCGAGATGGCGTACGCGATCCAGCAGATGACACGGCCGCAGACGCTCGGATACGGCCTCGCCGATTCGCCGGTCGGTAAGGCGGCTTGGATCTACGAAAAGCTCGCCATCTGGTCCGGCTCCTACGGCGACCCCGAGCCGGTGTTCACGTTCGACGAGATGCTCGACACGATCAGCCTGTACTGGCTGACGAACTCCGGCGCCTCGTCGGCCCGGCTTTACTGGGAGAGCTTCGCCAGCGACTTCTCCAGGACCCCCGTCGCGGCGCCCGTCGGCGTGACTCTGTTCGGGGGCGACGCGTACCGGCCGCCACGGGTCTGGGGCGAGCGCGTCTACTCCGATCTCGTGCTCTGGAACACGGTGCCTGCCGGCGGGCACTTCCCGGCGCTTGAGCAGCCGGCGGCGTTCGTGGCCGAGCTTCGCCTGTATGCGGCGGCGCTGCGTGACCGGACCGTGTGTTAAGGCCGCGAAAGCCGCCGGCATCACGCGACGCCGGCGGCTTTCGTGTTGCCAGTTGGTGCGTCGTCAGGCGGCGGGAGCGGCCACGTCGATCTGCGCGACGAGGTATTCCACCGCGAGACCAGGCATCGAGCCGTACTTCATGACGGTCGGATTGACGCGGTTTCGCTCCTCGGTGGTGAAGTCGGGGGTCCATTCGCAGATGACTGCCATCCAATTGATCGGCGTCGCCCCGGCCTGGACCAGCCGCGTCTTGGCGTCCTCGTGGGCCTCCACGCTCAGGCCGCCCGAGCAGTCGCTGACGAAGAAGACCCGATAGCCCGCGGCCATCGCCGAGATCGCGGTCTGCGAGAGGCAGACCTCGGTCCACAGGCCGGCGATCAGCAACGTCCGCCGTCCTGTTGCCTCGACGGCTTCGCGGATGTCCTCCCAGGCGTTCGTCGACACTCGGTCGATCGGACTCACATCGGGGATGACGTCGGTAAGGCCGTTGATCGACGGGTCCTTGAGCACGCCGCCGGACGCGCCGACGGTCGTCAAAATCACCGGTACGTCGAGCGCCTTCGCGCTGGCCGCGATGCCCGCGAGGTTGTTGACGAGCAGGGCCGCGTCAATCGATTTGACCGAGAAGGCGACCCACGGCTGGTGGTCGACGAGGACGAGGACAGAGTTGTCGATCGTGATCTGGTTGGGGTTGTTGGACACGTTGTCCTCCTGGTAGATGGGGTGTGAGTGGTGTCGCTAGTGGCCGGTTTGCGGCCTCGAGCGCCCGAGGAGCCTGATCGCGGATGCGGCGATGCCGACGGTCACCGCGATCGCGAAGCCCAGGAGCGTGACCTTCGGGGACACGTGGCTGGCGAGCGCGATCCCGGCGCCTACGACTGGCAGGGAGATGCCGACGTACGCGGACAGGAACACGCCCGTGAGCGACTCGGCGATCCGCTCGGGCGGCGAGATGCTCATGACTGTCCCGATCGCGCCCTTGAAAATCGCGCCCGACCCCGCCCCGATCAGCCCCCCGCCGGCGACGAACAGAGCCAGCGACGGCGACCGCAGCCAGACCGCGAGGACCGCGAACCCGATGCCCAGCACGATCGCGGCCATGCCGGCGGCGAGCTCGCGGGTGATCGACCAGGTCGCGGTCAGGAACTGCGCGGCGACGCCAGCTCCGAACATCACGCACAGGGCGCCTCCGGCCAGCGCGAGGGACGGCTGGTGCAGTTCCTGCGCGAGGAACAGTCCGGCGAGCCCGGCGAACAGGCCGTTCGCGGCGAAGGCCATGAACGTGCTCAGGGCAGCTGCGAAGTAGCGGTTCCGGTCGGCCTGCGGCACCGAGAGACGCTGCGGGCGGTAGCGCGGGCGCGGCTTGGCCGACTCACGCGTCTCCGGGGCGAACGCGACCCCGATCGTGCCGAGCACGAGCGCGCCGAGGAACAGGAGGTACGGGGTCGTGAGCGGCCGCGCCACCCATTCCGAGAGAAGCCCCGCCGCCAGGGCGCCGACGCCCAACCCCCCGACGTTGACGGCCGCCGCGGTGAGCTGCGCCGTGGCCGCAGCCGCCTGGGGCCGGCCGATGGCGTGTAGGTCGGCGAGGTACGCCGTCGCCGTCGAGGCGACGATGCCGATCGAGATGCCGCTGACGAGCCGGGCGGTGAGCAGGCCGGCGAGGCTCTGTGACGCGACGAAGGCGACCGCGCTCGCGATCGCGACGCCCAGTGAGATGAGCAGCAGGCGCCGGCGGCCGTACAGGTCGGAGAGGTGCCCGGCAAGCAGGAGCGCGCCGATCACCCCGACGGCGTAGACCGCGTATATGACGGTGACCATGAACACCGAGAAGCCGTCCCGGTCGCGGTACAGGCCGTAGAGCGGACTGGGCACGGTGCCGAGCGCCATCACCGCGAGGAAGACGAACGCGACGACCCAGAACGCGCGGCGGTGGCGCCGGCTGCCCGCGGCCTGGGGCGATCTCGCGCTGTCCGCTGACAGCCAAGTGCTTGTCATCGCGCCGGCTCGGCGGGCTCGGGGCCGGTCGCGAGCAGCAGCTTCTCGTGGGCCTCGCCGTCCTCGAGGAGCCGGTGCGCCTCGGCCGCCGCCGACATCGGGAGGATCCGCTGCGCGCGCAGGCGTAGCTCGCCGGAGGCAAGCAGACGCATGCCGACGTCGACGGCGTCGGGAGCCCGATCGGGCGTCGGGACGGACAGCCGCACACCAAGCTCCCGCGCGCCCTCGTCGGCCAGCGTGATCACGCGCTCGGAGCCGCCGGTGAGCGCGATGGCCTCCCGCAGGCCGCCCCGACCCGCGGCGTCCAACGTCGCGTCGACGCCATCGGTGTGCTCGCGGACGCCCACAAGAAGGGTGCTGCCGTAGCGGACCGGTGTCGCTCCGAGCTGGCGGATGAGCGCCTCGTCGCGCTCGCCGACGGCGCAGATGACCCTGAGTCCCTGCCGTATCGCAAGCTGCACGGCGATGATCCCGACGGAGCCGCCCGCGCCAAGGATCAGCAGCGTCTCACCCCTGGCCACCTTGAGCTGGCGCAGTACGCCGACCGCCGCCTCGACCGACGCGGGCAGCGCGGCGGCGTCGTCCCAGCTCACCTGCGGCGGCTTCAGCGTCCAGGCGGCGGCAAGCGCGTACTCGCCGTATCCGCCGAGGGACGGCAGCAACGCCGCTACCTCGTCTCCGACCGCCACCCCCGTCACCTCCGCACCGACGGCGTCGACGGTGCCCGCTGTCTCAAAACCAAGAACGGCGGGCTCGGGAAGAGGGAACACGGCTTCAAGATCGCCGCGGCGGATCTTCAGATCCGTCGGGCCGACGCCCGAGACACGGGCCTTGATCCGGATCTGCCACTCAGAAGGCTCCGGCAGCGGAACGTCCTGCCACCGCAGCACGCTCGGGGGACCATATTCGGCTAGGACGCTGGCGCGTGGCACGGTGTGTCCTCCAAAGGGAGCCGGAGAGGGTTGACGGTGGGGCGGCGTTGGGAGTCGCTCGCGATACTACGTGACATGTCATGCGTTCACCAAGAACGTGGGTGATTACCTCGGCGGTCGCGGGTTCCCTCGCTCAATCGACCCGCTCAGGTATACAAATCAAATGCTTGTCCGACATTTCTACCGCTTGGCGGAGCGCGTTGTCAAGCAGACGATTGAATTGTTGGAACCGGGAGCAACTCCACGTGCGCTCGGCTCGACGCGGTCAGCGGACGCGCGTGCCCGCCGATAGTCAGCCGGTACGAGCACCTAGCTAGATACGTGAAACATCATGTAAGGTTCGGGACCCGAGGACCCGACAGGGGAGATGACGCGCAGTGGCTCAGACCGTAGAACGAGAAAGCGCTCCCGCTGACCGGCTGGGACGCCTGGTCTCCCGCCGAGCGATGTTGCGCGCAGGCGGCGCCGCCGCCTTGGGAGCGGCAGCACCGACTGCGCTGCTACTGGGCGAGTCGCCCGCCGAGGCCAGCACCGTTCCCGGCCTGGTGCTCCCCCGGGCGACTACGGACCTCGAGCGGCTGCTGGTCCATGCCCCCGAGCAGGCGCTGCGCGATCTCAAGACGCGCCTGGCCCAGACCAGGTGGCCCGACCAGGGCACGGTCAGCGGCTGGCAACAAGGCGTGCCGCTCGCCAACGCCCAAGCCGTCGCCGACTATTGGGCCGATACGTACGACTGGCGGCGGTTCGAGCGGCGGATCAACGCGCTGGGCCAGTACCGCACTCGAATCGATGGGCTGGGCATCCACTTCCTGCACATCCGCTCCCGGCACGCCGGCGCTTTGCCCGTGCTTCTCACCCACGGATGGCCGGGCTCGTTCATCGAGTTCCTCGGCGCCATCGGCCCATTGACCCACCCCGTCCGGTACGGCGGATCGGCCGCCGACGCCTTCCACGTCGTCATCCCCTCACTGCCCGGCTTCGGGTTCTCCGACAAACCCACGGTCGCGGGCTGGGGAGTCGACCGCACCGCCGCGGCGTGGGACCAGCTGATGACGCGTCTGGGCTACACGCGCTACGTCGCCCAGGGCGGTGGCTTGGGATCGGCCGTCACCCACGCGCTGGCCAAGCTGGCACCACCCGGCCTGGTCGGCATCCACACCAACTTCCCCACGTTCCTGTTCGACCCACCCGTCGGCGCCGACCCGACGCCGGAGGAAACCGCGGCACTCGCCCAGGTCACAGCCTTCAGCAACGACGGATCCGGCTACCTGAGGCAGATGACCACCCGGCCCCAGACAGTCGGCTACGGGCTCACCGACTCGCCCAGCGGCCTGGCCGCCTGGATGTACGAGAAGATGGCGGCCTGGACCGACAGTGACCATGCCCCGGGATTCGGGATCGACGCGGCCTTGGACGACATCACCTTGTACTGGCTGACCAACACCGCTACGTCCTCAGCCCGGTTCCACTGGGAAAACCCCAGCACCACGCGGCCGTCGCTCAGCCTGCCCGTCGGAGTATCGGTGTTTCCCCGGGAGATTGTCCGCGCGCCCCGGATCTGGGCAGAACGCTGCTACAGCAACCTGATCCACTTCAACGACAACATCCCCCACGGCGGGCACTTCGCCGCCTGGGAGGTACCAGACATCTTCGTCCGCGAAGTGCGGGACACCTTCAGGCCGCTGCGCTGACGGCACCGAACGATCCCCAGGAGCATCGACCATGACCGAGCCCTTCACGCGCCGCAACATGCTGCTGGCGGCAGGAGCTGCGACCTTCGCAGTGCCGGCCGCGGCTACACAGGCCGTCGCGGCACCTCCCGCCGACCAGGGCCAGCGGCCCGGCGACATCGTCGGTGCCCTGCCCGCTCCGCCGCCCGGCGAGATCGTCCCGTTCCAGGTCCACATACCGCGAAGCGCCATTGACGACCTGCGCACCAGGCTGGCGGCCAGCCGCCTCGCGGACCCGGAGACCGCCGCCGGCTGGGTCCAAGGCGCTCCGTTGCCCCAGGTCCGCGACCTGATCCGATACTGGCGGCACCAATACGACTGGCGGCGACTCGAGCGCCGACTGAACAGCCTGCCGCAATTCCGCACCACGATCGACGGCCTCGCGTTCTACTTCATCCACGTGCGCTCACCCCATCCGAATGCCCTGCCGATCATCCTCACCCACGGATGGCCAGGCTCCTTCCTGGAGTTCCTCGACGTCATCGGCCCACTCACCGACCCGGTCGCGTACGGCGGCGACGCCGCCGACGCCTTCGACGTGGTCATCCCGGCGCTGCCCGGCTTCGGCTTCTCCGCAAAACCCACAGAACCGGGCTGGCGGCTGCCGAGGATCGCCGCCGCGTGGCATACCCTGATGACGCGACTGGGATACCCGCGGTACGTCGCGCAGGGCGGCGACTGGGGCGCCGGGGTCACCACCTGGATGGCCCAGCAGCAGCCGGCCGGACTCGCCGCCATCCACCTCAACCTCCCGGTGCTGTTCGCCCCGCCACCCCTGGACGGCCCCCCGACACCCGCGGAACAGGAAGCGCTCAAGCAGCTCACCACCTACGGCACCGACCAGAGCGCGTACGCGATCCTGCAGGGGACCCGCCCACAGACGATCGGGTACGGTCTGGCCGACTCACCCACCGGCCAGGCAGCGTGGATCTACGAAAAGCTCAGCGAATGGTCCGACAGCGACCAGGATCCCGACCACCTGCTCGGCCGGGACCGGATTCTGGACAACATCAGCCTCTACTGGTTCACCAACACCGCCGCATCATCGGGCCGGCTATACGCCGAGAGCTTCGCCACCGACTTCCGTACCCTCCACGTCGACGTGCCCGTCGGAGTCAGCGTATTTCCCCGGGAGCTCTACCGGACGCCGAAGGTATGGGCCGAACGCGCCTACAGCCGCTTGTTCTACTGGAACGACGACATCCGCAAGGGCGGCCATTTCGCAGCCTTCGAGCAGCCGGACCTCTTCACAACCGAACTGCGCCGCTGCTTCCGCAGCATGCGATAGCTGATGTGCCGAGCTCCGAAGAGTCCCGCGCCTGCCGCCGATTTGCCGTGCGGACGCAGTCGCGCCAGGCGAGTCGGAGCGGCTCTTACATGGGGGGCCGCACGGCAGCCATCATGGTCTGTGATACGACCAGGGTCTGCAGTGCCACAGACCGCACAAGGGGAAGCTGTGCCGAGAGCCCGCAAGACCGCTGCCGTTCCGCCGGGCGGCTGGCTGACCGCCGACGAGCAACGAGCCTGGCTTGCCTTCATGCGCGTCCAACTGCGCATGAACTTCGAGATGAACCGTCAGCTGCAGGCGGACAACGACTTGTCACTCGCCGACTACGACGTGCTCAACGCGCTTACCGACACGCCCGGTGGCGCCCTGTCGATGACCGCCTTGGCGGCCCGTATCGGTTGGGAGCGCAGCCGGCTGTCGCATCACGCGAAACGGATGGCGGGCCGTGGCTTGGTCCATACCGGACCCGCCGCGTCGGACCGCCGCGTGACGGAGGTGTCGGTGACCCCCGCAGGCAGGCACGCCATCGAAGCGGCCGCACCAGGGCACGTCGACTTGGTACGGCGGCTGTTCTTCGACGGGCTGCGGCCGGAGCTCGTGAAGCTGCTGACGGACGCGATGGAGACCGTATACGACCACATTCTCGAGCGCGGATCTCTGCCGCCCGCGAACCTGTAGTCTCCGCGACTCCCTATGGACACAGCCGTCGGCGATCCAATGGTCATGTGCGCACCATAACCTGCAGGGGCACCCGCAGGCCGCCGCCGGAGCCATCCAACGCAGTAGACCGCCGGCGAGGCAAAGCGGTATGCCGAGCGTCAGCCGGGCGGCGAGGACGATGACCGGGCGGTCATCGAGGTGCAGAACCGGCGATCCGCCGCCGCAGGAGCGAGGGCTGCGACGCCCGAAGTCGCCGCCTACGTGGGGGCGAGCGGTGTTGGTCCCAGTCCGCGGGTCGGTGTGCCGGCTGGCCGCCGTCTCAGCCGTCGTCAGGTCGGCCGGGCAGGCAGCCTCGGCGAGCGCGGCCCCTAGGTACGGCCAGCCAGCGATCGGTGCCGGTCACGCAGGGTTGGGCGGAGCCGGTGGCGGACCGAACTGGCCGGACGTCACCTGCCCGAAAGGGCCACCGCTTATGATGCGGTGCCGCTGACGTACCGGTTGAGGACGTTGAAGAGGTGCTCGTCGTTCATCGTGGCGGTCATCCGGCTGGGGAGGTCGTTGCCGCCGTCGGTGGTCAGCAGCGTGGGCGGGCAGAAGTCCGCGGTGAACGTACGCCGGGCGACGCGGCGGCCGGTGTCCAGGGCGTACACGTCGATGGTGAAACGCTGGCCGTCTACCCGCACGGTCCGCGTGCCGTTGGCGGTCTGGTACCGGCAGCTGCCGACTGTCTTGCCGGTCTTGACCCCGCTCACGCAGGCCAGCAGCGCGACGTCCGCGGCCTGTTCCGGGTCGAAGCCGGGTGGCTTGTCGCGCGGGATGTAGCGGCGCTCGAACCCCTTCGAGCCGACCTCCCGGGCGAACACCGCGATCGGGTGTGGCCCGCCGCCGGCATAGAACGCGGCGCCGGCGTTGCGGCGGTCGTTGGCTGTGCAGAGCTGGCCCAGGTCGCCGACCTGCTCCGCCTCGAACGCGGGCGCGGGCGGCGCGGTGGTCACGGGTGGGGCGGGCGTGGACGGGGCGGCGGCCGCGGTGCTCGCCGGCCCGGTGGGCGCCGCGGACGGCTGGTCGTCCGCTGACCCGCAAGCGGTCAGGACCAGGACCGCGGCGAGCGTGGGCGGGAGGAGATGACCCGGCCGGGTTCGAATCGTCATCGCGCGTTCCCCAGGATCGACGGACTTGGACGTCGTGCCGCCGGTCATCGTAGAAGCGCCGGGCCAACCGTGTCGTTCGCTCCGGTGCGGAACGCTCCGCAATGGCGGGTGGGACGGTTGAACGATGGCTGCCGATCGCGTCCGGGAAGGCCGTATCGCCACCACCCCACCCCACCCGACAAGGTGTCGCCTTGCCGACAGGCGACAAGCAACAGGCGGCAGGCACATGCGGTGTCGAGGATGTCGGTGTCATCGTTCAACGACGGGTCTGATTTCGATGGCGGCTCCCATGTGTATGGCGGGGTTGTGCGCGGCGATGGCGACGGCGGTGGCGATGTCGTTGGCTTCGATGAGGTAGTAGCCGCCGAGTGGTTCACCTGCCGCGGTGTATGGGCCGGTGGTGGCGGTGAGGTCGCCGTTGACGATGTGGATGGTGGTGGCGGTGGCGGGTGGCTGGAGTTGGTTGCCGTCGTGGACCTCCGGACGGCGCAGGAACGCCACGTAGTCTTGGACGACTGCTGCTCGTTGGGCTTCGGGCAGGTGCGCGAGTTTTTGTTGGGCACCGTTGAGGTAGACCTGCAGTAGGTATTTCATGGTGTGGTCCGTTCGTTCCGGTCGGCTGGTGCGCTCGCCGCGGGGTGTCGGCGGCGTTCGCTCGGATTGGCTGTCTCGCGTCAGAGGATGCTCATGCCGCCGTCGACGACGAGGGTGTGGCCGACGATGTACGAGGACTGTTCGGATGCGAGGAACAGCACCGCGGCGGCGATCTGTTCGGGCTTTGTGGGTCGGCGGAGGGGGATCTGGGCGATCATCGGGCGCCCTCGTCGGCGAAGGCGGTCGCGGTCGCCGAGCCGATGCCGGTCGGGGGGTGTGGTCAGGCGGGCAGCGTGCTGTCCGGTTCGGCAGCGGGTATGGCGGGTGTGGTCGTGGTGCGGGTGTTCGGGGTTAGCAGGCCGATCGCGGCCGCGAGCGCGACGAAGATCGATCCGGCCAGGACCGCCCGGCCGAAGCCGCCGGTCAGCGCCTGCGGGACGGTGCTGCCGCTGGCCAACAGGTCGTTGGTGTGTGCGGTGGCCAGGGCGGAGAACACCGCGATGGCCAGGGCGGTGCCCAGCTGTTGCGAGGTGTTGAGCAGTCCGGCGGCTAGGCCGGCCTTGTCGGCGGGCACGCCGGCGTTGGCCGCCGCGGTGACGGTCACCAGCAACGCGCCGAGTCCGACGCCCATGGTGAGCAGGCCGGGCAGCAGGTCGCTGGCGTAGGTGCCGTCGGTGGGGATGCGCGAGAGCAGGTACATCCCGGCCGCGGCGATCAGCGCCGCGGCGACCACGATCGGCCGGGTACCGGTCCGGGCGATGAGCAGGGAGCAGACGCCGGCCGTGAGCACGATGACGACCGTGACCGGCAGGTACGCCGACCCGGACTCGACGGGCGTGAAGCCGAGCACGTTCTGCATGTACAGGGTCAGGAAGAAGAACGAGCCGGTGAAGCCGCCGAACGCGGCGAGCTGGATCACGTCGGCGGCGGCTATGCCCCTGGTCCGCAGCAGACCCAGCGGGAACAGCGGGGTGGCGACCCGCGACTCGTTGATGACGAACAGGGTGATCAGCACGGCTGCGGTGGCGAGCTCACCGACGGTCCGCGCGGTCGCCCATCCCTGGTCCGGGGCCTCGATGAGCGCGTGCAGCCCCACCAGCATCCCACCGGTCACCAGGACAGGCCCGCGCAGGTCGAACCCGGCAACGGTCCGCGCGGGCCGGTCGCCGGGCAGCAGCCGGACGGCCGCCGCCACCAGCACGACACAGATCGGAACGTTGACCAGCAGCACCCACCGCCAACCGGGTCCCTGCGACAGCACCCCGCCGAAGAAGATCCCCGCGGCGGCACCCAGACCGCTCATCGCCCCCCACGCCCCGAGCGCATTGTTGCGGTCCGCGCCGGTGAAGGCGGTGGTCAGGATCGACAGCCCGGCCGGGGCCATCATCGCCGCCCCGACACCCTGCGCGACGCGAGCGGCCACCAGCACAGTCGCGTTGGGCGCCAGCCCACCAGCCAGCGAGCAGACCGCGAAGATGCCGGTACCGGTCACCAGCATCCGACGCCGGCCCAGCAGGTCACCAGCCCGCCCACCAAGCAGCAACAGCCCGCCGTAGCTGATCAGATAGCCGCTGACCACCCACTGCAGGCTCTGCTGCGTGAAGCCGAGATCTGCCTTGATGCTCGGCAGCGCCACGTTCAGGATCGCCGTGTCGACCACGTCCATGAACTGCACCGCACACAACAGCAACAGCGTCAACGCGCCGCGGCGGGTCGCCAGGGCGGGTCCGGTCATGGTCATACCCCCTCCAAGAACTGGACCAGCCGGTCCAATTCTTGGAGCCTAACCCGAGTGGACCGCCTAGTCCAGTTTCTTTCGGAAGGTGTCCAGATAGCCCAGCGCGGCGGCCAGTGCCGCACGTAGTGGCGCGTCCACACGCCGTACCTGGCTCAGGAACATGCCCCCTTCCAACGCCGCCAGCAGCCCGGTCGCCAGCACGGCCGGATCCGCGTCCGGTCGCAGCTGCCCGCGTGCCTGGACCCGGGTCAATGCCTGTGCCAGAAATGCCTCCCAGGAGACGAACGCGTCCACAACGACACGCCGGGCCGGCTCGGGACCGGCCGTCAACTCGCCCGCGAGCGTCCCGATCGGACAACCGGCCAGGTGTCGCGCGTACTGGTCGGCGAAGACGTCGAGGACCGCCGCGAGGCCGCCCAGCGACTGGACACCTTCAAGCGCGGCCGCCAGGCTGTCCAGCACCTCGACGCACCGGTGCTCGACAGCGGCCGCCACCAGAGCGTCGCGATCGGCGAAGTAGTGGTACATCTGGCTCTTACTCGAACCCGCCGCGGCCAAGACCTCCTCCAGGCGCATCTGGTGAATCCCATGGGCGACGACCGACTCCGCGGCCGCCTCGACCAGCCGCTCACGGCTGGCCCGGCCCCGCCGCGTCTTCGGCGGCTGGCTCTCGGACATCCCACCAGCCTAACAATTTCTGGACCGTTCGGTCCACTCAGGTGCGGTCAACGCCCCCAGACCACGCCGCCCGCCCGGCCCGACGACCCTGTGGCGTCGCCGCGTGGATCCCCGGCGGCGGGCCTCGACGCCACCGGCTGGGTCAGCGGTTGGTGGTATCGGCCGCCGGGGTGGTTCGGTCCACGGCCGCCAGCGGCCGCAGGCGGATCTTGGTGATAGCCCGGCGGTTGATCTCGACGACTTCGGCGGTGTAGCCGTCCAGGGTGACGGTCTCACCAGGTGCGGTGGGGATGTGGCCCAGATGGGCCAAGACCAGGCCGGCGACGGTGGTGTAGTCGCCGCTGTCCGCCCCTTCCGGCAGGTCGACGCCGATGTCGGGCAGGTCGTGGATCGGGTAGCCGCCGGCCAGCAGCATCGCCCCACCGGGTTCGCGGATGACGGCTTGCACGTCGCGGTCGGTCTCGTCGTAGATCTCCCCGACGATCTCCTCGACCAGATCTTCCATGGTCACGATGCCGTCGATCGCGCCGCGCTCGTCGACCACCAAGGCGAACTGCTGCCGCAGTTGGCGCATCTGCCGGATCGCGTCGGTCACCTTCAACGTGTCCGGCATGAACAGCCCGGGGTGGGCGTGGTCGGCGACCGTCCCGGCGGCCTCGAGCAGGTCCCGCAGGTGGACCACGCCGACCACGTCGTCCAACCCGGCCGGGCCGACCACCGGCGCCCTGGTCTGCCCGGACGCGGCCAACTCCCGCAACCCGGCGCCGGCCTCGGCCGCGGCGGGCAGGGTGACCACGTCCCGGCGCGGGACCAGGATCTCCCGCAGGATCCGCTCGGCGACCTCGAACGCCCCACTGATGATCATCCGCTGGTCCGGGGAGATGCTGCGCTGCGCGGCGACCATGTCCCGCAACTCCTCGGTGCTCACCTCCTCCCGGGCCGCGTTCGGGTCCACCCCGGCGAGGCGGACGACCGTGTTCGTGGTCCGGCCCAGCAGCCACACCAGTGGCCGCGACAACCCCGACAGCGCGTCCAACGGTCGGGCGGCCAGCAGTGCCCAGCCCTCGGCGCGTTGCATCGCGACCCGCTTGGGCGCCAGCTCACCGAACACCAGGGCGACGAAGCTGAGCACCAGGGTGACCAGCACGATCGCGGCCGGCTCGGCCGCGCCGCCCAGGAACTCAAGCAGGCCCAGCAGCGGCTGCGCCAGCGACACCGCCGCCGCCGCCGAGGCCAAGAACCCGGCCAAGGTGATGCCGATCTGGATCGTCGCCAAGAACCGGTTCGGATCCCGCGCCAGCCGCGCCAGGACGCGGCCGCCGCGGGAGGTGCGCTCCAACCGGCGCACCTGCGACTCGCGCAGCGACACCAACGCCATCTCACTGCCGGCGAACGCGGCGTTGACCAACACCAGAACCAGCACGAGCGCTACCTGTAGCCAATAGCCGTCCACGACCGGCCGCAGCCTCCTCGCCAAGGGTTTCCCGGGAAGCCTCCACCGTATCCACCCCCACCAACCTCCGACCAGGCCCCGCCGCCGGCGTCCGGTTCCGGACACCGACCCAACGGAACAACGGGAAACGATCCAGACCGGGGCATCGTGGGGGCGCCCGATCCGATCGGGAGCGGGTTATCGGGCCATTCCGGACCGGTCATCCCAGCGCCGGCCGCGGTTGCCGCGAAGCCGGATCGGCGCGGGCGGTGTGCTACCGCGGGTCCAGGCGTTGGGCGTGCCCGCCAGCCACCCGGGTTGACCACCGGCCGGCCGCCGGCCCCTGCTGTCGCCGTGTTCGCCGTGGTCTTCCGTCACCGTCACCCCCGGGGCGCCTTCGGCGTCGCCGCTGTTGTCAGACCTAACGCGGTCAGCGTCTGAAAGGTCATGCTCTGACCGGAAGCCTCCACACAGGCGTCCAGCGCCCGGGGGACGCCCGCGCACGATGAGCGACGTACGCGGGCGCGGGCCGCGCGGGCGCATCCACGCGGTGAGCGGCCCTTGCCCGTAGGTTAACGGCCCCGATGGCACCCCGGCCCCCGTTCGACCTACACCCCGGGGAAGGGACATATACGCCTGTCGCCTGTCGGCAAGGCGACACCTCGTCGCGCAGGGTGGGGTGGCGGCGATACGGCCTGTCCGGGACGCGATCGGGTGATGTGTGGCCGGCTTGGGCGGATCGATCCGCGGCTGCGTGTCCGATGTGGTCACTACACTCGGTCGGCAGCCTTTTCACCCCTGGGGAAGTGAAATGTGATGGCACCTGGGCGGATCACCGACGACCTGTCCTCGTTCGATATTCGACGGTTGCTGCTGTTCGAGGAGTTGGTGCGCGGGTTCGAGCCGACCTATGGTCGCCGGGGTGCGCTGACGCGGGCCGTGTCGGGGATGCCGTTGGTCTTCGACCTGCCCAGCCTCAGCGCGGCGGTCGGGCAGGGCGAGCAGTTCCTGGCCTCGCTACTGGCCGACGTGCTCAGCTGGGTCGCCAGCCACACCGACTGGCCCGCACGGCGCAATATGTTCACCGCCGCGGCCCGGGCCGCTCACCTGGCCGAGGCGCACCGCCGCCTCGCCCCGTAGCCGCCGGCCGCAGACGGCGTAGGGGCTGGTGACGGCCGTCGGGGCGCTCCTGGCAATCGGGGGGTATGCAGGAGACGCGCCCCAACGGCCGCCCTCGGCCCGGCGGGTCTCGATGACGATCGGACGCGACGCAGCCGAACCTTCCCCACACGCCGGCAGAAACCCTCTCCGGTGTGAGGCAACGGCAGCCTACCCGCCAGCGACCCGCCCGTCGCGCGGCCACACGGCGCACGTCGCCCAGACGGATCCGAGCGTGCGGTCGCTACTGCGCTCGATGCGCCGGGGCGGGGAAATCCAGCGTGGTAGGCGGGTCGGCGGCGCTGGTCACGGTCAGGATCTGGGTCAGTCCGAGCAGGTCGAGGCGTCGCCACACCGGCGGGCTGGTGACGATCGTGAGCGTCGATCCGGCGCTGGCCGCCCGATGCGCGGCATCGACCAGCGAGCTGATGCCCTCCGAGGACACGAACCGGACGGCGGTCAGGTCCAGCACGATCCGGCCCGGGTAGCCGGTCAGCACCGTCTGTACCGCGCCGTCGAACAGATCCCGGCTGCGGTAGTCGATCTCACCCATCACGATCAGGTGCACCCCATCCGCGTACACCTGCACCTGACACGACAACCGGTCCGACACGGACACAGGCCACAGGCTACCAACACCGGCCAGGCCAATCCGCGCGGTAACCGGGGCGCACCGGCAATTTCGATGGACGACCCCATCGAGCCGGTCATCGCAGCCGCCGCCGGGACGCGGCCGAAGAAGACGGCGCCGGGCGGAGGCGACGCGGCCGGCCTGAACGGGCTGCGCCCGAAACGCGCCAGGATCACCGGATGAGCCGTTGACCAAGAGGATCGACCGATCGTTGCTCGCCCAGCAGATCGGTCCGTTTGCTCGTGCTGCTCGCCGAGCTCGAGCCCGCCCGACGACACCACGGCCGCAGAGCAGGCACTCCGCCCCCCGTAGGCGGGCGGGCCCGTGGTGGGCTCGCCAGGGGAAAGCGCGGGAGCCGTATGCCGCGACCGTCCGGCTGCGGTGGCTCAGCGGGCGATCAGCTGGGGATGGTTGGTCAGCCACGTGGTCAGCGTGTTGTCGCGGATCGCGGCGAAGGTCTGCATCGACTCGTCGGACAGCTGCTCGTCGCTGGTACCGGGCACCGTGTTCACCTTCCCGGCGTTGGTCTTGACCAGGATCAGGTCGCCCGCGCCGAGGCTCTTGAAGGTGAACAGGAAATTCGCGACGGGCACGCCTTGGGTGTCCAGCACGAGGGCGTTGCCGGCGGCTTGCAGGATCCGGTTGAGCTTGCCGGGATTGGTGAGGATCCCTTTGCTGGTGGCTTCGCTGATGATGGCCTTGATCAGTTGCTGTTGGTGGCGTTGCCGGTCGTAGTCGCCGTTCGGGCAGCAGGTGCCTTTGCGGAGCCGGGAGTACTCCAGCGCGAGTTGGGGTGTCATCTTCTGGCAGCCGGGTTCGTAGTAGAGCAGGCTGCCGCCGGGCGGGATGCCGCGCACCTTGCCGGCGGCCTCGTCGTACCAGGCCTTGACTATCTTGCCGTTCTTGTCTTTGGCCAGGTGGATGGCTTGGGCGCGGCGTTCCACGCACAACGTGACGCCGCCGAGCTCGCGGAGCACGGCCTCGAACCCGCCGAAGTCGATGATCGCGGCCCCGGTGAACTCGATCCCGGTCAGCTGCTCCACCGTCATGGCGAGCAGCTCGACGCCGCGGGCGCGTTTCTCGCTCTCCGTGCCCGGCCCGCGGTAGCCGCCCTGAAACGCCGCGTTGATCTTTGTGGAATAGCCTTTGAACCCGGTCTTCGGATAGTCGGGAATCGCGACCCGGCTATCGCGGGGAATCGAGACCAGATAGGCCTGGTCATGGCTGGCCGGGATATGCGCGATCAGGATGGTGTCCGAACGGACCGAGTCGTCGTGCTGGTCACCGCGCACGTCCAACCCGACCAGCAGCATGGTGACCGGGCCGTCGATGTTGGCGGCTTCCCCACCGCTCACGCCGGCGTCGCCGAGCAGGTTCTGCTGCCCGATCGCCGACGTGGCCTGCGCGATCAGCACCCGACCCCCGACCAGGGTGGCGCCGCTGGCGACGACCAGCACCGCGCCGACGATCACGCAGACCTTCGCCCACACCGGGTCACGGCGGCGCGCACCCGCGGACCCGCCGGCAGCCGGCGACCGCAGCGGGTCGGACCGCGGGTGCCGCCCCGACGGCGTCGACGTACGGCCGTCGCTGTCGGCTGCCGAACGGTAGAGGCCAGGTGACGAGGAGGACATCCACGCTCCACATTGTGCGGATCGGCCGGCACTTGTCCCCGGCCACTGCCATGGGACAGTACGTCACGCACCTGGGCGCGGGTTCACCCTCAACGTCCCAAACAACGGTGCGATCCGGGCTGACCCGTCGTTGTCCACCCGGCCGCGGTACCGGCACGCGCGCACGCTGTGCGGCCTGCCAGGTGGCGCGGGCTACTTGGAGATGGCGCGGCGGCTGCGTAGCCCGTCGACCAGGGCGACACCGCCGGCGGCGAACCCGACCTGCAGCGCGAGCTCGATCCAATC